>Ga0326727_10003121_pt1 | contig 53995 bp, 45 predicted proteins | sample MB2enrmetagenome_FD_207643 | JGI IMG/M metagenome (GOLD analysis project Ga0326727, IMG submission 207643) | Lab enriched peat soil microbial communities from McLean, Ithaca, NY, United States - MB29MY | ecosystem: Environmental > Terrestrial > Soil > Wetlands > Peat | place: USA: New York...
GAGCGCCCACCTCGTACAGCGTCAGCCCGGATCTTCCCGCAGGTCTGAGTCTGGATCCCGTCAGCGGTATCGTGAGCGGAAGCCCTTCGGCTCCGTCGTCCACGATTGTGCCTCCGCCACCCTCCACGGCTACCTACACGGTGACCGCATCCAACGCGGCCGGCAGCATCACAGCGCCTCTGACCATCACGATATACAGCGCGCCCCAGGCCGTTCCCAACCTTTCCCAGTCAATTACGCCGCTGGCAACCACAGGTTCCAATTTCCAGTTTCTAGACACCGGCATGACGGTGACCGATACGCAAGACCCGCAAGTTGCCCCGGTGGAATGGATGGCAGGCCAGGCGGTCAGCACCTCGGTGAGTCCGGACGGCAAGACCTTGCTGGTTTTGACCAGCGGGTACAACCGCGTTTTTCAGGGCCCGTTCCCCTTGTTTGACCCGCTGTACTCGAATGAGTACGTGTTCATCTACGACATCTCGAATCACTCGCCTGTCTTCAAGCAGACGGTTTCCATCCCCAATGCCTACCACGGCATTGTCTGGGACCCGAGCGGCCAGGCCTTCTACGTCTCCGGCGGAATGGGCGATGCGCCCTTCGGCACAGACCCCATCCCCTATCCCAAGGCCAACAACGGCGACAATGTCCACATCATCGCTCAGGTGAACGGAACCTGGGCGAATGTTGCCGAACTTGATCTGGGCCAAAGTCCCAACTCGGTTGTCGAGGGCCATCCTTCAGGCAACGGCCTCCCGGTGCCCAACGACTCATTCGCCTCTGTCAACGCCGCGGTTTTCGTGGCTCCCATGGCCGCTGGCCTGGCGATTTCAAGCGATGGCCAGACGCTGGTGGTGGCCAATTACTACAACGACTCGATCACGGTATTTACCGGAGGCTTGAGCGCCTGGAGAAGCCAATGGGTGGCAGATGCCCAATCGGCTCAAGGCTACGCGGGAACGCTGCAAGGATATGAACTCGACCTGCGTCCAGGCAAGGCTGCTTCATCACCGGCACCGGGCACGCCGGGCGGGGAATATCCATTCTGGGTGGTAATAGCAGGCACTGGAAGCAGCGCGAAAGCCTACGTATCCAGCCTGCGCGACCGCGAGATTGACGTGGTGAGCAGCCTGAGCACAACGCCGAAGGTCACAGCCCGGATCCCCGTCAAAGGCCAGCCCAACAAGATGACGTTGAACAGCGCACAGACGCTGCTCTATGTCGCCGAAGACGAGTCCGATACGGTGGATGTCATCGATCTGAATCCTCTGGATGCAGGCATCCCCAGTCAGAACCAGCCCGCCACGGTGAACACCGTCATCGAAACCATCCCGGTCATCGCTCCTGCGTCGGCCCTGGCGTCTTTTTCGCTGACACAATATACCGGCGCGAATACCAACAGCGTGACGCTCTCGCCGGATGAGAAGTATCTCTATGTGACCAATGGCAATCTGAATAACATTGCGGTTGTGGCGCTGACCGGAACCAATCACGGCGACCAGGTGGTCGGCCTGATTCCTACCGGTTGGTATCCGAACTCGGTGAGCCTCAGCAACGATGGCGCATGGGCCTACGCGGTCAATTCGAAGTCGCCCACGGGCGCCAATCCCAACTGGTGTTATAACTACGGGCCGACGGGATACTACAGTTGCGCCGCGGCGAATGAGTACAATCCCCAGTTGACCAAAGCCGGCCTGCTCAGCTTCCCGGTCGCCAACGCCCTGACGCAGCTTTCGGCACTGACAACGCAAGTCACCACGAACAACCGCTTCTCCGCCACGGAAAGCGCGAGCGACAAGGCGATCATGACGGCGGTGCGTCAGGGCATCAAGCACGTGATTTACATCCTCAAGGAAAACCGGACGTACGACCAGATTCTGGGCGACTTGGGACGCGGCAATGGCGATCCGGCTTTGGCCCTGTTCGGGCAGGCGGTTACGCCGAATCAGCATAACCTGGCGCAAAACTTCGTTACGCTGGACAACTTCCGCGACTCCGCCGAAGTCAGCAACGACGGCTGGCCGTGGAGCACGTCGGCGCGCGCCCCCGACGTGATCGAACACCAATACCCGGTCGACTATGCGCAACGAGGCCTCAGCCTCGACTCCGAGGGGGTGAATCGCAGTGTGAACGTGGCTCTGCCAACCCTCGCGCAGCGCCAGGCCGCCAATCCCCTGATGCCCGGCGGAAGGCTTTCGCCGAACGCGACCGACGGCGACGACCTGTTACCGGGCCAGACCGACGTGGCCGCGCCCGATGGACCGGACGACGAAATCAATACCGGCTATTTGTGGGATGACGCTCTACGCGCCGGCCTTACGGTTCGCTCCTATGGATTCTTCGTCGACACAACCTGCTATAACGTACCCGCTTGCCTGACTCCCCTGGCGCGCGACCCGTTCTCCACCAACACCATCGTTGCGACTTCTTCGAATGTCGCCCTCACTCCCTACAACGATCCCTATTTCCGCGGCTTCGACCCCGCGTTCCCGGACTACTACAGATATAAGGAATGGGAACGAGACTTCAATGCCAACTACGCCACCGGCGGGCTTCCCAGCTTGAGCCTGGTCCGCTTCATGCACGATCACACCGGCAGCTTCAGCACATCGATCGACGGCGTGAATACTCCAGATCGGGACGTCGCCGATAACGACTATGCGGTTGGCTTGCTGGTACAGAAGATCGCCAACAGCATCTATGCCAACAACACGCTGATCTTTGTCATTGAAGACGACGCGCAGGATGGCGCCGACCACATCGACTCGCACCGCAGCACGGCGTACGTGGCGGGCGCCTACGTGAAGAATGAAGTGGTCTCCACGGCCTACAACACGCTGGACTTCGTGCGCACGATGGAAGAGGTTCTGGGCCTGCCGCCGATGAATCTGAACGACGCGCTGGCCACGCCCATGGCCGACATCTTCAACACAACTCCGTCCGCATGGAGTTTTACCGCGACTCCATCCGCGATTCTCTACTGCACGAGCCTGCCGCTTCCCGGCCCCGCCTTGCCCTGCAATTCCCCGACGCCAGACGTCAAGTATTGGGCGCGAGTTACCAAGGGGATGGACTTCACGGACGCGGATAAAGTCGATGGCGGGTCTTTCAACCGCGTTCTCTGGAAGGGGCTGATGAGTGGCAGGCCCTATCCCGCGGCGCCGACCGGAATTGACTTGAGCCGGAACCGCGACAAGCTGCTGGCTCGTTACCGGCGCTCCCTGCAGAGCAAAGCCGCGCTGGCGCCGAGGCCAGTCGCGAACTGAAACAAATGTGCTTCGCGCGGCGGGATTCTTTTCTGGTGAAAAGGGTCTCCGCCGCGCGCACTTTCCATCGCGGAGGCTTGTCGGAACGACACTCGCTTTCATCTCGCAGTAAGTCATCCACGGAGACAGATGCGAAATCATTTACGTAAGCGGAACACGTCTTCGGTAGAAAGCATCCGGATTCACCACTACGAGAGAAAACCTATGAAGATCAGACCGGAATCATTTATTCTTTGCTCTTTTTTTCTGCTGGCTGCTCTATCTTCCTGCTTCGCGCAGGTAGACCGCGCCGGTTTGAGCGGAACGGTACGGGACATTGCTGGCCGCCGCCTTCCGGGGGCACGCATCGTCGCGGAACAATCCTCGACGGGCCTGCGTCGCGAAACAGTCTCCTCCACCAGCGGCGCTTATGACGTTCCCGAGTTGCCCATAGGACTTTACCGCGTGACCTGCTCAGCGCCCGGCTTTCAGCAGGCCGTCTTTGACAGCGTAGAGCAGACCGTGGGACATACGCATACCCTCGACATCACGCTCGCGGTTGGCAGCGTCATGCAGCAGATCGACGTGCATGGCCTGACTATGCAGTTGGACCAGACCACGGCCACGCTGGGCGCGCGCACCGAACTTGAACAGGTGAGAAGCCTGCCGCTCAACGGCAGAAACTGGTCCACGCTCACGGCGCTTGTCCCCGGCGCGGTTGACACCGGAGGCAGCAACCAGCGCAGCATCCGCTTCGCCGGCCGCGGCCTGGACGACAATAACTTCACCTACGACGGCATCGACGCCACCAACATTGTGAACCAGGCCCAGCAGCCCTTTGTGCGGCTTGCCATTCCCACCGAAGCCATCCAGGAGTTCCGCATCGACACGATGCTCTTTACCGCGGAGAATGGAAGCACGCCCGGCGGCCAGGTGGCCGTGGCCTCGAAATCCGGCTCGAACACGCTGCATGGCAGCACCTTCGAGTTTCTCCGCAACGACCTCTTCGACGCCCGCGAGCCCATCGATACGCTGAATCCGCACAAGCCTCCCTTTCGCCTGAATCAGTTCGGTGGAGATCTTGGCGGTCCGATCGTTCGCAGTCGAAGCTTTTTCTTCTTCACTTACGAGGGCCTGCGCCAGACACTCGGACAGACGCTGCCCGGCTATGTCCCCACGGATAATTTCAAGGCCCAGGTGGCAGCATCTGATCCGGCGCTGGGCGCAATTCTCAATGCCTATCCCGAGGGGAAGCTGCCGGTTGCAGGCAGCATGCAGGTAGCGGAGTTTGTCGGCTCGGGCCGGCAGTTGGACCACGAGAACTCCGCCATGCTGCGCCTGGATCATCATTTTTCGGCAGCCGACACGGCCTATCTCCGATTCAATTTCGATGCCGCTGTCAGCCAGATACCGCTCGCGCAAAGCGGCAGCTACTTGAACGACAAGCAGCAGGTCGTTTCCCGTCCGGTGAATGGCGAGCTGGAGTCGATGCATCTTTTCTCGCCGCGACTGGTGAACGAACTGAAGTTCGGCTTCAATCGCGGCAACGTCTACACCCGGAACCAGAGCGCGCTCGGTCTTCCCTTCGCCGTCTCCGTCTCCGGTTTCACTACGCTGGCAAACAACCAGTACAAAGTCGGCGTGGGCAACTCCTACTCGTATATCGACAACCTCACCATGGTCCGCGGCGCGCATACGCTGAAGTTTGGCGTTGAGATGCGCCACATCCAACTCAACCAGGGAAACACAGCCTCCGGCACAGTTACTTTCTCTTCTTTGGCAAACTTTCTTGCCAACTCCGTCAGCTCCGCAAGTTATGCCGCCGAACTGCCGGTGAACGGCCTGCGCAAGACGGAGGTCTACTCCTACGCGGAAGACGAATGGAAGTTTGAGCCCAACCTCACACTCAACCTGGGCCTTCGCTACGCCTTCTACGACGTCTTCCACGAGGTCAACGGCAAAGCCATTCCCTTCGACTTCGCCACTTGCGGAGCAGCGGGCTTCTGCGGCGCCGGGGCCAGCTTTGGGAACCCAAACATTCTCGACCTTGACCCGCGCGTTTCCATCACCTGGGCGCCTGCTGTCTTCAGCGGCAAGACCGTGTTGCGCGGCGGCTTTGGCCTCTACCACGGCGACGGCCAGTTGGACGACCAGAACCTGCCCATCAGCAACGAGGTCGGCCGCTACTCGCTCAGCGCCAAAACGATTGCCAATCTTTCCTTCCCCGTCACGCCATTTCTCAACGGTCCAGGCACCGTCTCGCCCAGAGACATGGACCGCAACCGCAAAGACATGTACGTGAGCCAGTGGGGATTTTCGGTACAGCAGGCGCTGCCTTGCGATCTGGCCGGCACGCTCTCCTATGTCGGAAGCAAAGGCACGCATCTGCTGACGACTTCCTATTTGAACCTCATCGATCCTGCCACCGGTCTGCGCCCCAACGCAGCTTTCGGCCAGGTCGAGTACCGGGGAAACACCAACAGCAGTTCCTATGAGGGATTTGTCGCCGGTCTGCAGCGCAGCTTCACGCGCGGCTTTCTGCTCTCTGCCAACTACGTCTACTCGCACGAGATCGACCAGGACGCGGCCGGCAGCGGCGACTCCGACTTTCCGGAGAATCCAGCCTGCCTGAGCTGCGAGCGCGCTTCGGGAGACTACGACGTCCGCCAGGTTTTCGCTGCAAATACCGTCTACGAGCTGCCTTTCGGCCCCGGCAAGGCCTTTCTCTCGCAACCGGGAATCGCCCGCGCGGTGCTTGGCCGTTGGAGTGTAACCGCCATCGGCACGGCGCGCTCCGGGCTGCCCATCAATGTCACCGAAGACCGCTCCAGCGCGTCGATCGCCACAGGCTACACCACCAATCAGCGGCCCAATCGAGTGCCGGGAGTTTCGCTTACTCCAGCAGGTGGAAAGGGAATTCAGAACTGGATCAACCCCGCGGCCTTCTCCCTGGTCACGGGCCCAGGCTACGGCGACGCCCCACGCAACATCGGCCGCGGCCCAAACCTGTGGCAAACCGATCTCGGCCTCGCCAAACGATTTCCGCTCACCGAGAGAGCGCAACTCCAGTTCCGCAGCGAGTTTTTCAACCTCTTCAATCGCGCGCAATATGGCCTGCCGCTGGCTGACTTGTCGACAAATACCTTCGGAACAATCATCGGCGCGGTCAATACGGGCCCGGTCGGAACTGGGACGCCTCGGCAAATTCAGTTCATGCTTCGGCTGGAATTCTAGACGGAATTTCAATTCACGCGTTCCTGACAAGCTTGGTGCAAGGCAGCTATTCCCTGAGAGAAGAGCCACCTGAGTTCAAGCCCGGGCGCACGCCAGCTCAAGGCACTCTATAAATAATTGTCGAAGAATGAGGTAAGTATGGTGGAGGCGGCGGGAGTCGAACCCGCGTCCGAAATCGCTGTCAGCCAGGAGTGTTCATGCTTTGCCCGGTTCCTTTTGGTTTCGCCCCCGGCACTCAGAACGGACAAGATGCGCCGAGAACTAGTCCGATAATCTCGCGGTTACAACACGGACCGAGCCGCAACCGCCAGCCTACTGTATGACGTCCGCTCACAGCCCATAGGCAAAGCCGTGGAAGACGGCAGCTTATTTAATTAAGCTGCAAGTGCCAGATTATCGTTGGCAACTTTGTTTTTGCAGGCGATTACAGGTGCCCACACCCTGACATGACTCCTTAGCCGCAATCGATCCCGTCGAAACCGTGACGCCCCCATTTTGCCCCCCCTGCGACAACTACCCGTCGCCGGGGACCCTTGGTGAGTACGCACTGGGCCAACTGGCTCGTGCTGCTGGATTGATTTTACGCTGATTGCGGCGTTAACGCCGGTCTACTGCTTTTCCAAGTCAATGCTCTCGTACTCGCGGCGATTGACGGCTGCGCGAATCTCGGCCGGGGTCTTGCCCTGTCTGGTCATTCTGTAAGCCAGGAAGGCCTCGCGGGCGCAGGTGGAGCACTCGGTGCCGTGCGCATTTTCAAAGCAACTGCGCAGGCTGGTGTGGCCCAGCGCCCGATCGCAGCGGCAATAGCAGGGGAGCTGGTAAAGGACGCCGCCCACTTTGGCGGCCTGCTGGTAGACATGCACCTGCCACGGATAGCGGAAGTGCTCGCCCGTCAGCTTGCTCCCGGCCAGAATTGGCGGCAGCGCGCTCATCTTGAGCGGCGCAGAGGGATGATAGGCGGGAATATCGTCGGCAGGATTCGACCACTGCGCATAGCTGGCCATGGTCACGGCACAAACAGCCAAGCCAAGAACCCAACGGCGCTTCATCCATTTGTCGGTCATAAGTTTCTCTCGAGTTCATTTTAGACCTGGACAGACTTGAATCGAAAGCGAGAGCGGGGGCGGCCGGCGCAACAAGATGCAGACAATTGTTTTGGCGCAGAAAAAAGACGGCACGAACAGTCGTGCTGTTCGTGCCGGGAGGCCAGTGACGCAAACTAACTTCCGTATCCGAGAAGGGGAATCATCCCTTCCCCTCAACCGGAATATATACACCATAGCATAGATTCGGTACAAAGCAAATACAAAAATCGAAATTTATTCTAGGGCAACTGACAGGCGATTTCCTTCGGCGGCTCAGTGTATCAATCTGAGACACTTCTGGAACCAAAGAGGCTCAACTGCCAAAAAGTAAAACTTGGAGATCTTGTATAAGCGACTTTTTATCTATTACTTGCTCCGTAGAAAAGACGGCTAATGCGCGACCAAATTTCCGGATTGAACCGTAGAGAATTCCGCACTTTCGGCCCTTAGCGAAGGCTTAATGGCGCTCTGGAGAGGCCAAAAACCCGCCGACGGCGTTTACCAGGCAGGTGCAAAGGCCAGAAATCCAGATTTTCGGATGTGCTCCAGCGCACAAATCCTCCAAGACGGATGCCGTGGCCGAAACTTGGTGCTTGCTCCTATTTTTTCTGGCGGCTGGCGCGCAGGGCTGCGGCCCAGCCTTCCTTGACGACCTGCCGCCCGCGGCCTACGGCCAACGCGTCCGCGGGCACGTTTTTGGTGATGCAGGAGCCGGCGCCGATGTATGCCCCATCACCCACCTCGACCGGCGCCACCAGCGTGGAGTCGCTGCCGATAAAGGCGTCCTTGCCGATGCGCGTGGCGTGCTTGTTCACGCCGTCGTAGTTGCAGGTGATGGTTCCTGCGCCGATGTTGGTTCTTTCGCCCACCTCGGTATCGCCCAGATAGGTAAGGTGGTTGGCCTTGGCGCCCTTGCCCAGCTTCGTCTTCTTGGTCTCGACGAAGTTGCCCACATGGGCGTTTTCGCCGATTTGGCTGCCCGGGCGCAGGTGCGCGAAGGGGCCGATTTTGGCTCCGTCTGCCACGGCGCTATCGGTCAGCACCGAACTCTGCTGAACCAGGACATTGTTGCCCAAGGCGCAATTCTCGATCACCGAGTAGGAGCGGATCAGGCAGCCGCTGCCGACTTTGGTGCGGCCCAGCAATTGCACAAAGGGCTCGATCACCGTGTCAGCCGCGACCTCGACCTCGGCGTCGATCATCGTGGTTTCCGGCAGGAAGACGGTGACGCCCGCGGCCATCAGGCGATTTGCGGTTGCGGCGCGCAGCGTCGCGTCCAGCGCCACCAACTCGGCGATGGTGTTGGCGCCCAGCACTTCCGCCGCGTCTTCCGCCTGGATGGCCACCACGCGTTCTCCGGCCGAGCGCAGCAGCCCGGCCATATCGGTGAGGTAAAACTCGCCGTGGGCATTATTGTTGGTGAGCTTGTCCAAATGAGCCAGCAGCGTAACGGTTTTGAAAGCGTAGATGCCGGAATTGATTTCCGTCAGGCTCCGCTGCTCGGCGGTCAAAGCCTTCTGCTCGATGATGGCTTCGACTCTTGGGGAATCGGGGGATTTGCGCAGAATCCGGCCGTAGCCGGTGGGGTCGGCGGGAGCGGCAGTCAGAATGGTCATGGCCGCCTGCTCGGCCTGATGAAAGCGCCAAACCCGTTCGATGGTTTCCGGGCGAATGAGCGGCACGTCGCCGGAGAGCACGAGGATGTTTTTGTAGTCCGCAATCGCCTCGCGCGCGCACTGGATGGCGTGGCCAGTGCCGCGCTGCTCGGTCTGCTCGACAAAGCGGACGCCGGTGGAGTCCACGGCCGCGCGCACCTTTTCTGCCTGGTGGCCGATCACGACGCAGATGTCGCCTGGCGCGACAATTCCGCTGGCGGCGGCGATGACGTGAGCCAGAAGCGGCTGGCCGCCGATCTGATGAAGCACCTTGGGCCGCTGTGACTTCAGGCGCGTCCCCTTGCCTGCCGCCATGATGACTACCGCCAGCTTCCCGCTCGATTTCACTTCGCTGCTATTCATGAACGGACTCCCATTGAGATGTGTGATTTTTGGCCATGGCATCCTGCGCGGCGAAGCGCGAATTCTGTCACGCCTGGGCGGAAAGGCTCTTCTTGCCGGAGACCGCCGGCAGCGTCAGCCGCCATTCTTATCATTCTATGCCGTGGGGAATCGGAGTTTTTCAAACTGCACGCCTCACCGCAACTGCGATGAGGCGTGCGGCCTAGTAATCCAGCGGAATGGCGTTCAACTGCTCGATGGAGAAGACGGGCCCTTCCTTGCAGACGTAAACCGGACCGGCGTTGCAGCGTCCGCATTTGCCCACGCCGCACTTCATGCGGTTCTCCAGGCTGGTGTAGACATTCTTTGCCGGAACGCCCATTTCAGTGAGCAGCTTCATCGTGACCTTGATCATGATCGGCGGTCCGATGACGAGCACGATGGAGTTCGCGCCGGCGGCGATCTTCGCGCGCTCAAAAACCGATGGCACGAATCCGACTTCGCCCTTCCATTCCGGCGTTTCGCCGCCCGGATCGACGCACTGGACAATGCGGGTGCGCTCGCGCTGCGCCCACTCATCGAGTTCGTTTTTGAAGACAAGGTCGCCTGTCGTGCGCGCGCCGTAGACAACACTGATATTGCCGAAGTCCTTGCGGTTCTCCAGCGCATACCAGATGGCGCAGCGAATCGGCGGCATCGCAATGCCGCCACCCAGGAAGATCAGGTCTTTCCCGCGCCATTCTTCCATTGGATAGCCGTTCCCGTAGGGGCCGCGGAAACCCATCGTGTCGCCCGGCTCCAGCTTCCACAGGCCTTCGGTGACGCGTCCCACGCGCCGGAAGCAGAACTCTATATGGTCTTTCCAGTTCGAGCTCGAGCAGATATTGAAGGTCGATTCGCCGTAGCCGAAGGCCGAGAAGATGCCAAACTGCCCCACGCTGAACGAAAAATCCCTGGCGCGATCGGGGTCGCGGAAGCGCAACTTCATCAGCTTCACGTCGCTGGTCTGCTGTTGCGTTTCGACGACTTCCATCAGGTCGGGCTGGTAGATGTTATTCATGGCTTATCTCGGTTGCTATGCGCAGAATACCCAGGCCGGCCGGACAGTTGCGCGTGCAGTTGCCGCAACCGGTGCATAGCACTTCGCCGAACTTTTCGGGATAGATAAGGAACTTGTGGAAGACGCGCTGGCGCTGCCTGCTCGACTGCGAACCACGCGGATTGTGCCCGCTGGCATGCTGCGTGAAGGCCGGATGCTGGCAGGAATCCCAGTTGCGGGCGCGATAACCGCCTGCCGCGTTACCCTCGTCCACAATGTCGAAGCAGTGGCAGGTTGGGCAGTTACAGGCGCACACGCCGCATCCAAGGCAGGCCAGTGTTTGTTCTTTCCAGAACGGATCCTCGAAGTGGTCGCGTGCAAAGGCTCCCACCTTGGCGGGATCGATCTTCTTTTCCGGCCCGGCGTAAACTGGCGCTGTTTTATCGGATTGCGCTGTCTTGCCCGCAAAGAGCGCCTTGCCCTTTTCCGTCAGGCAGCGCACTTCGTAACTGCCGTCGCCGAAGGGCAACAAAATTACATCTGACCCGCGCTCCGCCGTCGGCGCGAGGCCGATGCTCGTGCAGAAGCAGGCGTCATCGTGCGTTGTGCAGGCGATGGTCACGATCGTCGCGGCCGCCCGGTGCGCATTGTACTGCGAATCCTTGTAGTCCCAATTGAAGACGTGATCGAGAATCGGCAGCGCCGCCGCATCGCATGGGCGTCCGCCAAGAATCACCTGCTCTGGCGCGGCTTCCGCGGTTTCCGTCAGCCGCACATCGTTGCCCTCGATCTTGTATCCGTACAACTGCTCGTGCTTCGGGAAGAAAAACTCCTTGATCGAGTTCACCGGATGCGCTTCCAAGTCGAGAAGCAGTTCTTCCGGCTTTTCCAGATACGAGTACAGAACGCGGTTCCAACTTACCTGCCTGGGACCGGCGACACTTTTCCCCGCCGCAAGCCACTCGCCGACGCACGCGCGAAGGAGATCCTGGGTGATGATTTCGCTCACCGTATGAATTCCTCCTTGTCCCCAGATGAAAACGAGCCGATCAATGTCTCCGCCGACTTTTCCATGCCTGCCTTGTACCCGAAATTCTTTTCCGCGCTGCGCTCGAGCATCAGGTTCAGCGCCCACAGATCAATGCCCGCCGGGCAAACCCTGGTGCACTCGCCGCATCCAACGCAGCGGCCGGCCTGATGAAATGCCCGCGCAATCTGCCAGGCAAAATTTCCCTTGCGCGTTGGCGAAGTATCAATCTCCTGGGGGCGGTTCTTGTCCACCAGGCACTGTTCGCAATAACACAGCGGGCAAACCTGCCGGCACGCGTAACAGCGCTGGCAGCGGTCGAACTGCTGTGCCCAGAAACCCATGCGCTCCTCGGGCGACATCGCCATCAGAACGTCCAGCGCAGCGTAGTGGTCGATTGGCTCAGCCGGTTTCGCCGTGCCGATCACTTCGTCTGCGATACGCGGCTGGCGCACGCTGCAACCCGCGCACTTGGGAAGGCCCAGGCCCTCGCAGGCCATGCCGATGATGTGCAGGTTCGCGCGCTCAATCTGCGATTCCTGCTCCAGCACCATCAGCGCGCGCTCGTCGCATCCCTTCACGACGATGGCGGCCTTGCCCAGCGCCTTGATTTCCTTCCGCTTCAGATATGTGGTCAGGTTGGTCAGGCAGTTTTTGTTCCACACCAGCTTGTCGGCTTCCTCAGCTTTGCTCACGAATATCGGCCCACGCTCACCGTATCCGATGACCACCTGAACCGCGCCTTCGCTCAACAGCTTGCGCGCTGTCTCGCGCATCTGTGCTTCCGTACTGAAGTCACCCAGCGGCATCACCGATTCCGGGAACTTCGGATACGCAACCGGCTTGCTCTCGTAAATTTTGTAAGGCCCAAGCTCGCGGGTCTTCTGCGTAATCTCCGCAATGGTCTGCTGGAACTTGTGCCCCTCCGCGGCCGAGATCCACGAGAAGTGAATCCGCCGCATATCGAAGCCCAGCAAATCGAGCAGGTCGCGAAAGAGCATCCAGCGGCGGCGCGCATGAAAGTTGCCGCTGGTGTAGTGGCAGTCGCCAGGATGGCAGCCCGAAACCAGCACGGCATCGGCCTGCATTTCGAAGGCCTTGATCAGCAGGTTGAAGTCGATGCGTCCTGTGCAGGGCAAGCGCACAATGCGCACGTTCGACGGATACTCCAGCCGCGATGTTCCCGCCAGGTCAGCGCCCAGGTAGGTGCACCAGTTGCACACAAAAGCGACAATCTTCGGCTCGAAAGTGCTCGTGTCGCTCATATCAGGCTCTCGATCATGGCGTAGGTTTCCTGCTCCGTGAATCCTTCAATGTCCGCGCTCTTCGACGGGCATACCGAAACGCATGTGCCGCAGCCCATGCAGAGGCCCACGTTCACGCGCGCCGTGCGTTTCACGAGTTCTCCCTTGCGGTTGCGGACTTCGGCCTTTTCGATGGCGTGATACGGACAGGCCTGGTAGCAGCGGAAGCACGCCGCGCAGGTCGTTTCGTTGATGTGCGCAATCTCCGGCTCGCGCGTCAGCTCCGAAGCCGCCAGCGTGATCTGCACCTTGCTGGCAGCGGCAGATGCCTGCGCCACCGATTCCGGAATATCCTTGGGAGCCTGCGCCGCGCCGCAAATGTAAACGCCCGCCGTGTTGGTTTCAACGGGCCGCAACTTCGGATGGCTCTCCATCAGGAATCCAAACTGGTCGTAGCCGACGTTCAACTTCTGCGCCAGCTCGGTCACGCCATCGGCCGGACGCATGGCCGCCGCCAGAACCACCAAGTCAGCCTCGACCGTTATCGGCGTGCCTGCCAGCGTATCAGCGCCGCGCACAATCAGCTTGCCGTCCTGCTCCGTAATCTTTGAAACGCGGCCGCGGTAGTACTTCGCGCCATCCTGCTCGATGGCCCGGCGCACGAACTCGTCGTAGCCCTTGCCGGCCGAGCGAATATCCATATAGAAGACATGCGCCTGCCCGTCATGCACTTTGTGCTTGTAGAGCATGGTGTGCTTGGCCGTGTACATGCAGCAGATCTTCGAGCAGTAGGGCAGCCCCTTGGCGTTGTCGCGCGAGCCGACGCAACTGATGAAGACCACGTTCTTCGGCGTCTTGCCGTCGGAGGGCCGCTTGATCTCGCCATTGGTGGGGCCCGAAGCTGAAACCAGGCGCTCGAACTGCAACGAGTCGATTACGTCCTTGTATTTTCCGTAGCCATACTCGCCATAGCCGGTGACCTTGCCGTCCTGCTTGCCGATGCTGTACAGCTTGAAGCCCGTCGCCAAAACCACGGCGCCGACCTTCTCTTTCACCAGCCTGTCTTCATCCTTGTAGTTGATCGCTCCGGCCGCGCACTTCTTCGCGCAGACGCCGCACTTTCCGCGTGTCAGCATCGCGCACACTGTCTTGTCAATGACGGGCCGCGCTGGAACTGCTTGCGGAAACGGCATATAGATCGCGGGGCGCGTGCCCATGCCGAAATCGAATTCGCTCTTGTTCTTCTTCAGCGGGCAGGCCTTCGAACACTCGCCGCAGCCGGTGCACTTGGTGATGTCCACGTAGCGCGCCTTCTGCCGAATGGTGATTTCGAAGTTCCCGACGAAGCCCTCGACCGATTCGACTTCCGAATAGGTGTAGAGCTTGATGCGCGGGTGCTGCCCCACGTCCACCATGCGCGGCGTCAGAATGCACTGCGAACAATCCAGCGTCGGAAAGGTCTCGGAGAGGCCGGCCATCTTGCCGCCGATGGAAGGCTCGCGCTCGACCATCACCACTTCGTATCCGGCATCGGCGATGTCCAGAGCCGCCTGAATGCCCGCCACGCCGCCACCGACGATGAGCGCGCGCCGCGTGACCGGAACCTTGATCGGCTCCAGCGCGTGGTTGTTCTTTACCTTCGCCACGGCCATCCGGATCAGTTCGATAGCTTTCACTGTAGCCTGTTCGCGGTCTGGATGCACCCATGAGCAGTGTTCGCGGATGTTGGCCATCTCCAGCAGGTACGGGTTCAGGCCCGCAGTCTGCGCGGCCTTGCGGAAGGTCTTCAGGTGCATGTGCGGCGAGCACGAGGCCACCACCACGCCGTCCAGCTTTTCCGACACGATCTTTTCGCGGATCATCGACTGGCCGGGGTCCGAGCACATGTACTTGTAGTTCTGCGCGCAGCGAACGCCGGGCAGCTTGGCCACTTCCTCGACCACGCGGTCCACATCAACCGTGCGGGCAATGTTCTCTCCGCACCAGCACACGAAGACGCCTATCCTGGACATTTAGGCTTTCCTCCCGGCGAAGTGCCGATTGATTCCCAGCGCCTGCGGAGTGAGCCCCAGCGCCAGTCCCACCAGATCGCAAAGGTAGTAGATTGTCATGCCGTACTTTGTTCCGTAGCGCGCCTCGATTGCTGCCTGCTTCATGTCCAGGTTCACGTGGCACATGGGGCACGCCACGGCGATTGACTGCGCGCCATGAGCCGCCGCGTCCGCCAGGATCTTGTGCGAGAGTTCCAGAACCGTTTCTTCGCTCGCCATCGTCATGCCGGCGCCGCAGCACTCGGTTTTGTAATTCCACGCGACAGCCTTCGCGCCCAGCGCTTCGACGACTTTGTCCATCGACTCCGGCTGCTCGCAATCGTCAAACTCCGCCACCTTGGGCGGACGCGTCAGCAGGCAACCGTAATAGCAGGCCACTTTGAAATCCGCGAGCGGCGTCTTCACGGCCGTTTTGATCGTCTCCAGCCCTACGCGTTCGAAGGCTTCAACCAGATTGAGCACGCGCGCGCCGTCCGGCTTCGCCTCGACAATTCGGCTCATCTCCGCGGCCAACGCTGGATCTCCGGCGATTGCTTTCTGCGCCTTCTTCAACTGCAACGAACACATCGAGCACGGCGCCAGCAGCTCGTTGCATCCCTGTTGCGCAGCCAGCCCGAGGTTCCTGGCCGGAAGCGCGATCGAGAGCTTGTGATTCAGCGAATGGGCCGCCGTCGCGCCGCAGCAGATCCAGTCATCCAGTTCCTTGAGCGAGACGCCGAGCGCGCTAAAACAGGCTTTCAGCGACTGCTGATAGTCGTCTGAGGAGCCGTGCAACGAACAGCCGGGGTAATAGCCGAGATTCATGCTTTGCCATCCATGCAGCGCGCAAAGATGCGGCGCACCAGGTCGCGGTCGCGGACTTTCTCGCCAAGAATGTGGAGCTTGCGGTGCATTTGCAGTTGCGGCGCCAGCATTGCGCCGTCGAAGAGAAATCCCAGCCGCCGCATCGCCGCGAATCCCTCGATCTTGTACTGGGCGATCATCTCGATTTCGTTCACCCGCCCGTTGCGGCGCACGCTCGCGAGAAACGCCTTCTGGAAGAGGACAACAGCGGCCTGCTGTTTTGAAGTCATGCCGCGCTCGTACGAGACCTGCCGCAGCGCATCGATGATGGCCGCGCAGTCCACATTCTTGGGGCACCGCGCCGTGCATGTCTCGCAGGAAACGCACTGCCAGATCGCATCGGTCTTCAGCGCCGCATCGACATCGCCAAGCTGAACCATGCGAATGAGCTGGTTCGGCGTCTTGTCCATATGCGCTGACCGCGGACAGCCTGCCGTGCACTTGCCACATTGATAGCAATCAGCAAGCTTCGTCTGGGCGAGAGACTCCAGCAGCGAAATGGAATCGCTCTGCATCTTAGCGTTCATAAGATTATCCACGCAGAATTCCATTGGAGATTATCTCATACCCGTGCACAACCAGGCATGTTCGGCGGCACAGTCCCGGTTCCCTTCCACCATGGCGCAGGCGCGTTGGAGTGCTATTCTTGACGCGCACGGCAGCGTCTCACGCAACCTCTTTGTACGCTTTCGTTTGCCATGGTCATCCCTATGAAAGACATCTACATTGCCGATTTAGCCAACTTCAACGAGGGAGCGCTCTTCAACGGCTTCTTTCTCGTCCTCGCCAAGCAGCAGCGCACCACCAAGACCAACAAGCCCTACCTCAACCTTATTCTGGGCGACAAGACCGGCCAGATCGAAGGCCGCGTCTGGGATCCAGGCGATCCGCGCATCGCCAAGGACTTCGAGAAGGGCGATACGGTCAAGGTCCGCGGCAGCGCCAGCCATTTCGACGACCGTGTTCAGATGAAGATTGACCAGTTGCGCGTGGCCCTGCCCAATGAAGTGGACAAGACCGACCTGCTGCCCTCGACCACCTGTGACGTGGCCCTGCTCTGGAGCCAGCTTCTCAGCCTTGTGGAGAGCTTCGCCAACCCCGACCTGAAACTGCTGCTCACCACCATGCTCAACGACCCCGAGCTTGCCGCAGCCTATCGCGAAGCCCCGGCGGCCAAGCAACTGCACCACGCCTGGCTGGGCGGCCTGCTGGAACACGTTGTCAGCCTGCTCACCCTGGCCGACCGCGTCGCCGCCCACTATCCGCTGCTCGACCGCGACCTGCTGCTGACCGGCGTCGTTCTCCACGACCTGGGCAAGGTGCGCGAATTGAGTTGGGAGACGGGCTTCGAGTACACCATTGAAGGCAGCCTGCTGGGCCACATACACATCGGCGCGGTTCTGGCCGAGCGCGCGATGGACAAGCTGCCCGATTTTCCGCCGAAGCTCAAGACGCTCGTCCTGCACATGATTCTGTCGCACCACGGCAAGCTGGAGTTCGGCTCGCCCAAGCTGCCCATGATCCCCGAAGCCCTGGCTCTCAGCTTCATTGACGATCTGGACGCCAAGATGCAAGCCATCACCAGCGAGTTCGACAAGTGCATCTGTGAAGGCAAACCGGCCGATGAGCTGACCGGAAAGGTTTGGTCGCTGGATCAGAGGCAGTTACTTAATACGAAGCGGTGGCTGGGAGAAGAGTAGCGAGTCAGCGGCTGCGAGAAGACTGGCACATTCCCAGCTCTCAAAATTGAGAGCTGGGGCACCGGCAATCAAGCCAAGCCGTTGATCATCAAATTGGAAAACTTCTGCGTGGCGGGATCGTACCAGGCCTGCCAGTAACAAGTGCCTCCATCCATGACGACCTCGAGGTGATTGCGCCTTCGGTCTGAAGTGACGTCTCCCATTGCACAGGAAGCATTGACAAAGATCTGTTTATTGCCGGATTGCACAATCGCGAGATATTGAAGGAAATAGCGGCCGGGATTGTCGATATGCCTGTCCGATGCGGGGACATTCTCTTTCAACGCAGCGATTTGCATCAGGTTGGCTTCCAGGTTGCTGAGATCGGTGTTGCTAGGCTGCCAGCTTTGCACGGGGGCATTTTTGTTCATCAAATATTCCTCGGCGTAAGTGGCGATTTCGCGGTCTGGAAGAAGGACATGAGCCGGATTCAAGCTCAACGGACGGCTGGCGCTTTGGGCCGATATCGGGAGGGGGCTGATGCGCAGAAAGCGCACGCCCCAAGCGGTTGTGAGGACGATAAGAAGAAATAGAAGGGCGGCTGCTGCCCACTTCCATCGATTCATGGGGAGTTCTCCGTCTGCCGCGGGTTGCGACCATTATCACGCAAACGACCGTCGACGACCAGAGACGCCGGAGTTTCTAGTTTTTGGGAGCGGGGCTATCGATTTGGCTGAGTGGCAGGGATTCTCTGTTCTGCGATCTCTTCTCCGTTACAATTAAATGAAGATGATACGTTTCTCAACTGCCGGGGAGTCGCACGGGGAGGCGCTGATTGCGCTGGTCTCCGGGCTGCCTGCCGGTGTGCCTATCGACCTGGAATTCGTGAACCGCGAGCTTTGGCGGCGTCAGCAGGGCTATGGGCGCGGCGGGCGCATGAAGATTGAAACCGACAAGGCGCACATCCTCAGCGGCGTGCGCCAGGGCAAGACCATAGGCACACCTATCGCCATTGAAATCGTCAACAGCGACTGGAAAAACTGGGAAGCGAAGCTCCCGGTGGAGGCGGGCGATCCCGCGCTCCATCCGGTGGTGGCCTCGCCACGTCCCGGTCACGCCGATCTGGCCGGCGCCCTCAAGTATGACCTTCCCGACGCCCGCTTTGTGCTGGAACGCGCCTCCGCCCGCGAGACCACGGCGCGCGTGGCCGCCGGAGCCCTGGCCAAGCTGATGTTGCGCGCTCTCGACATTGAAGTGGCCAGCCATGTGATCCGCATCGGCCGCGTTGCGCTGGAGCGCGACGCCACCTGGGAAGAGATTGCCGCCCTGAACGCCCGCGACGAGGTTTTCCTTGGCTGCGTGGATGAGGCGACTGAAGCCCGCATGAAGGAAGAGGTCGGGGAGACTTCCCGCACGAAAGATACTGTCGGCGGAGTCTTCGAGGTGGTGGTGCATGGCGTTCCCCCAGGCGTGGGCACTTATGCCAACTGGGACGAGCGGCTGGACGGCCAGCTTGCCTGGGCGATGATGAGCGTGCAGGCGGTAAAGGCCGTCGAAATCGGCCACGGCGTGGCTGCCGCCGGGAGTTTCGGCTCCCAGGTTCACGATCCCATCCACTACGCTGCCGAAGAGACCGGCAAGCCCACGCGCTTTACCCGCACGAGCAACAACGCGGGCGGCATTGAGGGCGGCATCTCCAACGGCGAAGACATTGTAGTGCGTGGCTACCTGAAACCCATTTCGACGCTGCGCAAGCCATTGGAATCAGTGCGCTTCGACACACGCGAGGCCACCAGCGCCAGCTATGAGCGCAGCGACATATGCGTAGTACCCGCGGCCGGAGTGGTGGGCGAAGCCATGGTGGCGCTGACCATCGCGCGCATGACGCAGGAGAAATTCGGCGGAGATTCTCTATTGGAGTTGCATCGGAATTTTACCGGGTACATCGAACAAATACGGAGATATTAGCAGGCTGAGATGATTCTTAAGATTGTGAAATATCCTGATCCGGTGCTGGCGCAGCCGGGCGAGCCCGTCACCGAGTTCAACGCGGAGTTGCACAAGCTGATCGCGGACATGTTTGAGACCATGTACGCAGGACAGGGCGTTGGCCTGGCCGCGCAGCAGGTGGGCATCGCCAGGCGCCTGCTGGTCATCGACCTGAGCGTGGGCGAGAAGCCTGAAGACAAGATTGTGCTCATCAATCCCGAAATCATCTTCAGCGAGGGCAAGCAATATGAACTGGAAGGCTGCCTGAGCTTCCCTGACATCCAGGAGAAGGTGACGCGCGCGGCCAAGGTGCGCATCCGCGCCCAGAACGAGAAGGGCAAGTGGTTCGAGATGGACGGCGAAGATCTGCTGGCTCGCTGCTTTCAGCATGAGATCGACCACACCGACGGCATCCAGTTCATCTATCGAATGAGCGCGCTCAAGCGCGATCTGGTGCAACGCAAGATTCGCAAGTTGCAGCGCGAAGGCAAGTGGTAGAGCCATGAAACTGGTCTTCTGCGGCACTCCGCAGTTTGCCGTGCCCACGTTGAAGGCATTGCAGGCAGCGGGCCACGAAATCGCGCTGGTCGTCACGCAGCCAGACCGCCCCGCCGGCCGCGGCCGTGAGCTTGCCGCTCCGCCTGTCAAGCAGGTTGCTCTGGCAGCCGGCCTCACCGTCACGCAACCGGAAAAGATTCGCAGCAACCAGGAGTTTCGCGCGCAGATTGAAGCGATCGCTCCTGAGGCCATTGTCGTTGTGGCTTATGGCCGTCTGATTCCGCCCTGGATGCTGGCGCTGCCGCGGCTGGGATGCATCAATCTGCATGCTTCGCTGCTTCCGAAATATCGTGGCGCGGCGCCCATCCAGTGGGCCGTGGCCATGGGCGATGCCTTTACCGGCAACACCACCATGCTGCTCAACGAGGGCCTCGACACCGGCCCGATTCTGCTTCAGCAGACGCTGGCTATTGGTTCCGAGCAGACAGCGGCGGATTTGTTTGATCTGCTCGCTGAGGACGGCGCGCCGCTGGTGGTCAAAACGCTGGACGGCCTGGCCAAGGGAACCATTCAGCCCAGGCCGCAGACTCCCGCGGGAGTCAGCTTCGCCCCGCTGCTGGACCGCGAAGACGGGCGCATGGACTTTGCCGCGCGCACGGCATCGGAGCTGAAGAATCGCTGGCGAGGCTTTCAGCCCTGGCCCGGCGCTTTCACTACACTCGCGGGCAGGAAGCTGATCGTTCACCGCATGGCCGTTGTCGATTCTTCCGTCTTCACAGCCCCCGCCTCTGCCGAGCCGGGCCAAATCCATGTCGAGTGCCGCCGTCTTTTTGTCGCCTGCGCCGAGAATACCTGGCTCGAACTGCTGGAAGTTCAGCTCGAAGGCAAGAAGCGCCTCGCGGCAGCCGAGTTTCTGCGCGGCGCAGCGCTCACGGCGAGCACGCGCCTCGGAACTGCATTGCAGTCCTAAACCATGGAAGTTGAATACCACGGGATTCAAGCCCTTAGAATCAGAGTATCTTTCAACCTATGGGTTAAGTAGTGCTCTGTTCCTGATTACGATATGCGCTCCACTTTCATTCGGAAACAGACTCTGGAGGACTACGCGAAAGCAACCTCACCATGAATCATTCTGATTCCAAAGTGAATTACGCGCAGTTTTACGGGAATGTTTTGACTCCCAAAGCCGCCGCGCTGGCTGACTTCCGGCGCCGCTTTCCAGAAAAAACCGTTCGTGACGGAGCAGTTGAATGGCGGTATCGAGTCATCGGCTCGGCAGCCCCGGCGCTGTTGGCAATTCCCGGCGGCGAACTGGTGAACGATGCAGGTTTCGAGTTCGCGCTGGCAATGAGCAGCTGCCGCCGCATTGTTTATCCGGCTTACCCGCGCGTCGATTCGATTGAGCAACTGGTCAGCGGATTGCGCGCCATTCTTGATGCCGAAAAAATCACTCAGACGGCGATTCTGGGCGCGTCCTTCGGGGGCGCGCTGGCCCAGGTCCTCGTGCGCAAGTACCCGGAGCGGATCAGTCATCTGATTCTCTCGAATACCGGCGTTCCACTGCGCTATCTTGTTCCCTCTTTGCGGGTTTTCAATTGGATTGCGGAGGCGCTTCCGTGGTCAGCCACAGCCGCGCTGCTGTGCCGCTCCATGCCCAAGGCGATGGCCATAACCGAAGAGGATCGCGCCTTCTGGAGCGCGTATTTCGATGAGCTGTTTTCGGTCAGGCTCACCAAGGCCGATCTGCTTGCCAACTTCCGAATCCAGCTCTATTACCATCGACGGCTTCACTTCACACCGCGGGAGATGGAAGACTGGAAGGGAAAGATTCTCATCGCCGAATCCGATACGGATATCCTCAGCCCGCGCCGCCGGCAGGCTCTGCGCCAAACCTACCCCAACGCCTTGGTTCATACGTACAAGAATGGCGGTCATGCGACGATGTTCCTTTGCTTCGACGAATACCTGGCAATGGTGAAGCAATTCCTCGATACTGAATGAGATGAAAGTCCCCAGAGAATCAAGCTCTAAGCCGAAGGCAGAAATCTCCGCTGCCCGCAAGGCGGCATTCAACATTCTCTTGGCCGTCGAACGCGGCCAGTCCCACTCCGACGACCTGCTGCGAGAGAGAGAGGTCAATGCTCTTTCGGCCCCCGACCGAAATCTGACCACAGCGCTGGTGCTGGGCACGCTGCGCTGGCAGATTCAGCTCGACCACCAGTTCCAGGCCCTTCTCTCCCACCCAGACGCGAAACTCGATCTTGAGGTTCTGATTGCGCTGCGGATGGGCACCTTCCAGTTGCTGCACATGAACCGCATTCCCGCCCGTGCAGTGATTGACGAAAGCGTCGAGCTGACCAAGCAGTCCGGCCACCGCTTCGCCTCCGGCATGGTCAACGCCGTCCTGCGCAAACTTGCCAAGACTCCGCAAGTCGAGATGGCGCGGCTTGTTTTGAAAGGGCACGGATTCAGCCGCGCCAAGCGACAAGTCAAGAAGGAGCCGGCTTTGACCGCCGAGGGAATGCTCCCGGAGGAATCCGCCGCTGAACTCGCTCTGGTTCAGGCCCACCCTGCCTGGATGGTCGAGCGCTGGATCGACTTCTACGGTCTTGAGGCAACCCAGGCCATCTGCCGCCACGGCCAAAGCCAGCCTGTGCTTGCGGTGCGCCTTGCCAGCCCGGAGGTTGAAGCCGAACTCGCCCAGGCTGGAATTGTCCTGGAACCCGGCGAGCTGCTTGCTGTTGCGCGGACTGTCGTCTCTGGCGATGTGACCGCGACCGAGGCCTTCCGCGAGGGCCGCGTACGGCTTCAGGACGAGGGCTCGCAACTGGTGGCCGAGTGTTCCACGTCTCTCGACCGAAAGATCAAAAAAATCCTCGACGCGTGCGCAGCGCCAGGAGGGAAAACGCTGATTCTGGCTGAGCGCAACCCCACGGCCCGCATCGTCGCCTTGGAAGCCAGCGCGCCGAGACTGGAACAACTGCAGAAGCGGCTGGCATTTCTTGGCGAACGGGTCGAATGTCGCCGAGCCGACGCCGCCGAGCTTACGGAGAACTCAGTCTTCGATCTGGCTCTGGCCGACGTGCCGTGCAGCGGCACTGGAACGCTGGGACGCAACCCGGAGATTCGCCACCGGCTGCTCCCTGAAGAGCTGACCCGCCAATCCGAGCGGCAGAAGGCGATCTTGGCCGCGGCATTGCGCGCTGTTTGCCCCGGCGGCCGCGTCGTCTACTCCACCTGTTCGCTGGAGCCGGAAGAAAACGAACAGGTCATCGCCGAAGTGCTCGCTGCAACGCCGAAAGCCCACATGGTTCCGCTTGGAGTCCGCATAGGCGAGCTTCTCCACGAGGACATTCTCACCTCCGAAGGCTCGGAGCGGCTGCAACATAGCCTGACGCCCGAAGGCGCGCTCCGCATGCTGCCGGGCGCATTTCACACTGACGGCTTCTTTATCTGCATGATCGAGAAGACAGCCTGAAAAACGGCGCCGCTGAGCTTACCCGCCTATTCGCTGGCCAGCCGCAGCACCGCATAGTCGCGTCCCAACTCTGCGCACAGCGCTTCCACGACCAACTCATGATCGGCGCGCTGAGCCAGCCCCGAGACGGTCACGCAGCCAACCACGCCCGCGCCATCGACGGCCAGCGGAAACGATCCACCGGCCGTGGCATAATCGGCCACCGAGAGGCCCTCCCTCTCAAATAGTGATTCGTTCTTCGCCTTCAGGCCCAATCCAACGGCATAGGAACTGCGATGGAAGCGCGCCACCACATTGGTCTTTCTGCGCACCCACTCCGCATTGTCCGGAGCCGTACCGTCGAGAGCCGCATAGAAAAGCGGCTGTCCGAAGCGCCGCACATCGATCACCACGGCCAAGCCGCGCTCTTCGGCCAGTGTTCTCAAGCGAACGCCCAGACTCCACGACACTTGAGCATCCAGGCGCGGCAACACCAGTTCGCACTCCTGCAATGCCAACCGCTCCAAATCTTCGCTCAATCCCATTTTGCCTTGCCTCCAGTCACTCGATCTTCGCATTGGCGCCAACAACGATTAGCTGCATCGTTATTTCGCTACCGTCAGCTTCACCAGCGTGCTCTGGTCGACGCGCGCGCCGGCAGGCGGGTCTTGCGCCGTCACCGCGCCCGGCCTCACGGGCAGTCTGGGAGCCGCGTTTCCGCTGCCGATTGACGCTACCGGCACATCCACAAACCGGGGCAACGCGGACTTGATGCCCACCTGGGTCAGCTCCGCCTGCGCGCTGACCACCGGCAGGCCGGTCAGATCGGGCATTACAAAGCCGTCAGCTCCTTCGTCGTCCGGGGCGGCAACCAGCAGGTTTATGCTGGGCCGCGCAATGCCTTGGGCATGGGCCGGCGGATCCTGCGCCAGCACCGTTCCCTCGGCCGCTTTGCTGTAGGGCAGCCGGGCCGTCATGCCCACTTCAAGGCCAACGCGCCGCAGATTGAGCGCCGCCACGCGCTCCTCCTGGCCAACGGTTTCCGGGACATCCACCTTCTGCGGTCCCAGGCTCTCGGCCACGCGCATGTGCCATTCCCGCCGCACCACCGTTCCCGGCGCGGGCGACTGCGCAAGAATGTGCCCGGCGGCCACATCCCCGGAGTAGTAGCGATTGTCCACGTCCAGGTCGAGGCCCAGCCCGGAGGTCTCGCTACGCGCGTCGGCGACGGTCATTCCCTTGAGCGCGGGCACGGTAACCTCCGCGCCGTGAATGGCGAAGTGCATGGTGGTGATGGCCGCCAGCATCGCCACAGCCACCAGCATCATCACCAGCCACGCCACCTGGAAGAAGTTGACTACCGGACGCATTCTCATGACTCGGGCTCTCTTTCGACACGAATGATCTCAAAGAGATTGCCGTGCTTCCATTCGCTGTGCGCAATCACTTCTTCACCCTCCATGCTTTTACCGCAGGTTATCCGTCGCCGGCTCGGGGTGGATCGTCACCCGGTCGATCTCCGGGCATTGCTTGCGGAAGCGGTCCTCGAACTCGGTAATCACCCCGTGAACCCGCTGCATCGTCATCTCGTCGGGCAGTGTGCAGTGGCAGGCGACAAAGACGTGCTCACCCAGGCGCCGGACCTGAATTTCGTGCACGTCCGCAATCTCGGGAATTTGCGCGGCCGCCGCGCGCATCGCCTGCTCGATCTGGCGGTCCACTTCATCCAGTTCCTCGGGCTGCTCGATGGTGGCCGGCTCGCTCTCGATGTGCGTCAGCACGGTGTCAATCTCGGGGACCTCACGCAGAATCTCGGCCTCCATAGCGGTCACGAAGTTGTGCGCCTCCAGCAAAGGCAGGGTTTCGTCCAGTTCCAGGTGCTGCTCCACGCGCAGCCGTCCCATGTACGACCGGACGCTCAGCTCGTGGACCGATACATTGTGACGCGCGGCCACCGCCCGCACCCGGTCGAAGATGCTCTCCGCCTTCGCCTGCCGGGGGACGGTGTGAATCACCACATCGGCCTGGGGCAATACGCGATGGACGGCGTCTTTGGCCGCCTCCACCAGATTCTCGGTGTGCTCGAAGGTGTAGCGGCGCGGCAGAGCCAGCATCAAGTCGGCAAAGTAGTTGGCCCCGGAGCGCCGCACCCGCGCCTGCTCCACCGAGAGTACCCCTGGCACCTGCGTCACTTCTTCAATCAGCCGCCGCTGCGTCTCGGCTGGAGTTTCATCGAGCAGCACGTTCACCGCATCGCGGCCCAGCATCAATGTCAGGCGCAGAATCAGCACCGAAACCACGACCGCCGCCAGCGGATCGGCGTAGCGCAGCACGCCAATGCCAAAATGGATGCCCACCCAACCGGCGCCCAGCCCGCCCAGCACAGCCAATGACGACCATATGTCAGAGGAAAAATGAAAAGCATCCGTGGCCAGCGCCGGCGAGCCGGTTCGCTCGGCCACCTTGCGCAGTTGCCGGGAGCGCCAGTAGTCCATACCGATGGAGCAGAGCACCACCGCGACAGGCAACGCGAGGTTCTGAAGCCCCCTGCCGGGGTGAATCATCCGGCGAATCGCCTCCCAGATAATCCACACGCTGGAGCCGGCCATCAGAATGACCTCTCCGAACGAGGAGATGTTCTCGAATTTTCCGTGGCCGTAGGTGTGGTCTTCGTCGGCTGGCTTGTCGCTCACCCGCACAGAGAAGAAGGTGAGCGCCGCGCCCACCAGGTCCAGCCCGGAGTGCGCCGCGTCCGACAGCACGCCCAGGGAGTGCGACAGCAGGCCCGCCACAAGCTTGAGCACCGTCATCGCCGCCGCCGCCAACATCGAATACAGCGCCACGCGCCGCTTCTCGGCGGAAAAGGCGGAGACGTTTTCGGCGGCGGGAGTCATGGTCTTCCTAGGCTACAGCGCCGCGCACAGCCGTGTACAACCCGGCGATACCAAAGGTGTAGGGCTGCCATGCGCACTGCTCATAGCCAGCTGCACGCATCAGGCCGAGCATCTCTACAGGCCGCAGAAAACTGCCCACCGATGCAGGGAGATAATTGTAGGGCCCGTTCTGGCCGCAGACGAGCCGCCCGATAAGCGGCAACACGCGATGAAAGTAGATTGCATAGGCCTTGCCAAGGAGCCCACCCGGCTCGCTGAACTCCAGAATGCCCAACTGCCCGCCCGGTTTCAGAACGCGGTGGAACTCCTTCAGTCCGGCTTGGTAGTTGGCCAGGTTGCGGAAACCGAAGGCCGTCACAATCAGGTCCAGCGAGGCGGATTCGAGCGGCAAGTGCAGCGCGTCGGCCTCGAGCGGCACCGCGTAAGATGCTCCCGCCTGACGCGCACCTACGCGCGGCTGGCCGAATTTCTTTGCGCCCCGGCTCAGCATCTCCGGCGAAAAATCCGCCGCCAGAATCGGCTTCGCGCCCTGTGAACGGCGATTCAAGAGGGCCAGGGTCATGTCGCCCGTGCCGCAGCAGACGTCGAGGACAGCCGCGTCGGGATTGGCCAAAACTCCGCGAAAGCGCCGCGCCGTCTGCCACCGCCACAACCGGTCCACATTGGCCGAGAGAACGTGGTTCAGCAGGTCATATTTGGGCGCAATCGCATCGAATAGATGCCGCACGGCCTGCGCCGCGCTGGCCTCGTCATTTGCGTTCGGCGGCCTGGCTCCGGTCGTTGTCATTCGGCTCTGCTACCTTTCAGTTTTGCCTTTTCCCAAACCGGAGAGCTGGGTGCCCAGTTCTGGCGCTCACATGGGAGTGTAAATAGAATAAGCCGACCCGCCAGAGCCGTAGATTGGCATCGTTGTCCGCTGGCCCTGGTGGGATGGCGAACTGGACCGCCGGGTACCCCCCCACCCCTATTCTGTAAACAAAAACCTTGTTTTCTTTGGTTTACGGGCATGGTTGCGCTGCAAAATCGTGATAATAAAGAAGTTCTTTGCAAAATCGTCCAGGATAAGGAGTTACGTGACGTTTCTGCCTATGCCGGCCGCTTCAGGCGGAAATGCGGCGCGAAGACTTCTGGGATCATTGTGCGACGAAGGGTGGAAATCATCTGCAACCACCTTCGGTGGGGTCAGTCGCTCACTATTCGCTCGCATGGGGTTCGTGGTCTCCCACCCTTCGCAAAGTACGCGAAGGGGCACGCATCCATCTAGGGAGAGATGTAATCGTATTTATCTAGAACAAGTCCTCTGGAATCGAAAAAAACTGCCCAATTCTCAATTACAGGAAGCCTTGGATTGTACAAATACTCCTTCGAACATCCGTCCGGGTAGCCCCCCAATTCTCCACACTTGCCAACTGAATCCGGTTTACCCATTAAAGACTGGACTTCTTGTTCGCTCATTCCATTTGATAGGCGGCCAAAATCTTGCTCAAGTCTGTAGTCGTAAAAATATCCGTAAACAAACCACGCGATCGCCACCGTCAGAAAGCTGACAGCTAGAAAAGCGGCCGATCTTTTGAGCCATTTCTTCATCATCCCTTGAAGCCTCACAACCAGCCGCCGTTGACTAGCTGACTCGCTGTTCCTCAGCCCGCGCCAGCATGTAGCCTACCGCGGCCTGCAACTCGGCTTCCGTCACGTCCTCCACGATGCCCGCGTCGCCAATCCCAACCGGCAGAACGAAGCGCCTTACTCCGCCCAGGTTCTTCTTGTCGCCGCCTGTGGCCGCCACGACACTGGCCGCGCGCAGTGACAAGGCCGGCAGCGGGCCATAGAGGTAAATCAGCCTCTCCAACCGCTCGAAGTGCGCCTGCGAGATCGTTCCCCGCTGAGCGGCCAGGTAAAGCGCGGCCACCATGCCCCAGCCGACGGCCTCGCCGTGAAGCAGGGTTTTGTAGTGCGTGGCCTGCTCCAGCGCATGGCCGACCGTGTGGCCGAAGTTCAGAATCATGCGCAGTCCGCCCTCGCGCTCATCCAGATGCACCACCCCGGCCTTCATGCGAATCGACGCGGCAATCACCTTTTCCAGGGCTTTCGGGTCGCGGGCCAGTACCTGGTCCGCATGCGCCTCCATGAAGCGCACCAGCGAGCGGTCGCGGATGATGCCCGCCTTCACGCTCTCCATCAGCCCCGCGCGAAGCTCCCGCTCCGGAAGCGTTCCCAGCGCCTCGATGTCGGCAAAGACGGCCAGAGGATGATGGAAGCTGCCCACCAGGTTCTTGCCCTCGGGCAGGTTCACGCCCGTCTTGCCGCCCACAGACGAGTCCACTTGCGCCAGAAAGGTCGTCGGCACCTGGACATAGGGAATGCCGCGCATGTAAATCACGGCCAGAAAGCCGCCCACATCGCCCACAATTCCGCCGCCGAAGGCAATCAGCAGCGAGCCGCGATCTCCGCCGGCCTGGGCCATCTGCCGCACGAGCTTTTCCACGCTCGCGAGTGTCTTGAACTTCTCGCCCGGCTCCAAAAAGAGCACAATTGGCGCCTCGGTGAAGGAGGACAGAAAGCTCTCGCCCCACAGCGCCCAGATCGGCGGCGAAGTCAGCACAAAAACCCGCCGCGGCAGTTTGCCCACAATTCGCTCGATGCGCGGCGCAAGGGAAGGGATCAGGCCACTGCCTGTCACAACGTCGTATTTCGCTGAAGGTGTCTCTACTCGAATCGTCTGCACAGTACCTAAATCCTAAAGCAGGGAGCAACCAAATCGGGACAGGAAAGAAGCGTATCCAGGGCGGAGGCATCTTTATGCCAATTTTGCGGCGAATGCAGTTTTGGATTGCGATTCGATGCCGGGAGCAGCTCTCGGAGGGAGCAGGGGTCTTCAGGTGTCAAGTTCCAGGACATCCATTGAGGCGCCTTCAGGCGCGGGAAGTGCTTTGGCAGCGAGCAAAAGGCCCGGGGCTGAAGCCCCTCGCTTTTGCGGCTGCTTTTCAGTGGCCTGAAGGCCACTGCTCCCTCCATAACAACCCTTGAACTTCCGCAAAAAAGCGATTTGAAAGAGCGGCTGCGCCGGGCCGGGAGGCATTGGCTTCCGGAGCTCCGGAACTCAGGCCGGCCGCGTTCTTTGGCCGGCGCGGCCGCGTCATCAACCTCACGATTTCCACGAATAGACAAACAGCTTCGCAATGTTCCATAGTGTCTTCATATGGCTAAGAAGATTAGACGCATCGGTATTCTCACTGCTGGCGGCGACAGCCCTGGCTTGAATGCCGCAATTCGCGGGGTGGGCAAAGCCGCGCTCGGCTACTTCGGCATGGAGGTCGTCGGTTTTCGCGACGGTTTTCGCGGTCTGGCCGAGAATCGGCGAATCGATCTGGATCGCGCCGCTCTCTCCGGCATTCTCACGATCGGCGGCACGATTCTAGGCACCAGCCGTGACAAGCCGCACCGCATGGTGATTAACGGCCACACGAAGGACATGACCGGCGTCATCAGAGACAACCTCAAGAAGTGGGGAATCGATTGCCTGGTTTGCCTGGGCGGAGGCGGCACGCAGAAGAATGCCTTCCGTTTGCAGCAGGCTGGCGTCAACGTCATCACGCTGCCCAAGACCATTGACAACGATGTGGCCATGACCGACGCCACATTTGGCTACGCGACGGCTCTGAGCGTTGCGACGGACGCGATTGACCGCCTGCACAGCACAGCTCACAGCCATCACCGCATCATCGTGGTCGAGATCATGGGTCATCGCGCCGGCTGGCTCACGCTGGGCGCGGGAGTGGCGGGCGGAGCGGACGTGATCCTCATTCCGGAAATTCCCTACAGCGTGAAGAAGATCGCCGAGGCCATTCGCCGGCGCAGCAAGCGGGGGAGCAGCTTCAGCATCGTAGCCGTGTCTGAAGGCGCGAAAAGCAGCGATGACGCGCGCATTTTTGGAAAGGCCGAAAAGGTTCTCAAACGCGCCGTGACCTTGAACGAGAAACTGGAGGCGAAGCGCGAGATCGCCGCGCTTGAGCTTCGGCATCAGGGCAATACGATGCGCCTGGCGCGGCAGCTTGAGGAACTCACTCATCTGGAATCCCGCGTGACGATACTTGGCTACGTGCAGCGCGGCGGCACGCCATGCGCGGAAGATAGAATCCTCGCCACGAGCCTCGGCAGCGCCTGCGCCGATCTGATCAACGAAGGGAAGTTTGGCGTCATGGTGGCGTCGCGAGGCGACGGAACGGAACCGGTACCGCTGGAGCAGGTCGCGGGCAAGATCAAGTTGGTGCCGCCGGATCATTCCTGGGTAAAGACTGCCCGCCGAGTGGAAACCTGCCTGGGCGATTGAGAGACTGGCGATTTTGGAATTGGTGTAGACACAAGACAAACACTTAGGGTGGCTCTTTCCTAAAGAAAAAGCCACCTTTCACTGTTTTAATTGCTTGTCAACGTAACTTCGCAGAGCTAGACTGTTTTGGCTATAGCAAGCGCATCTGACTCCCCCTTGGCAATCCACGCTTGATGAAAAGGCTGGCCGGCCATGAAAGTGCGTGCGTTTCGCATGAATTCGGGTCTCACCCAGGCGCGATTCGATTCCTCGTGGGATAGCCCGCAAACCCTTGTGCTTGCCTTTTTCGCACCGGATTTTGCCTTGCTGCCCGCTCCCCTTGAGCGTCTGCGCGCAGCCTTCCCCCGGAGCTTCCTGCTTGGATGCTCCACGGGGGGAGAAATCTTAGGCACTGGTCTGGAAGACCATTCCGTCACGGTGGCTGTGTTGCGCTTTGCATCCACCCGTCTGTGCCTTGCCCACGCATATGTTGCTTCTGGTTCCGCGGCTTCCAGAGAAGCGGGGGAAAGGATTGGCGATGTTTTGGCCGCACCGGATTTGAAGGGAGTCTTTGTTTTGTCCGATGGGCTCAAGGTGAACGGCTCCGAGCTGATCAGCGGGCTCGACGCGGTCTTGCCGGCTCAGGTGAAGGTTTCCGGCGCCATGGCAGCAGATGGGGAGCGCTTCAAGAATACGTATGTCTTCGCCGCGGGTCCCGGCGAGCCACTGCGAATCCTTCCCCGTCAGGTAGGCGCCATCGGCTTTCGCGGAGATTCCATTCGCCTCGCGCACGGTACCAGCGGAGGCTGGTCTCCATTCGGGCTGGAGCGCCGCGTGACACGGAGCCAGGGCAATGTCCTCTTCGAGCTGGACGGCAAGCCCGCTCTCAAGCTTTACAAAAACTATCTGGGAGATCGGGCCCAGGACCTGCCTGGCGCGGCCTTTTTGTTTCCATTGGGCATTCTGGATAGAGTCTGCGACAGCTCCGAGGTGGTAGTGCGAACTGTCCTGAGCGTGGATGAAGAGACTCAGAGCCTTTCCTTCGGGGGAGACATCCCCGAGAATTCGACGGTCCAACTCATGCATTGCAACATTGATCGTCTGGTTGAGGGAGCCGCGGGCGCGGCCGTGAAACTGGGCAAGGTGGCTGAAGGCCCCGCCTTGACGATCGCCGCAAGTTGCGTGGGGCGGCGCATGGTCATGAGAGAGCGGACAGAGGAGGGGCTGGAGGCAATCCTTGATACCTTGCCCGAAGGAATGCTCATGATGGGCTTGTTCGCCTACGGCGAACTCTCGCGCCTTTCTTTGGGACGATGCCAGCTTCAAAACCAGACCGTGAACCTCACCCTGATTCAGGAGGATTGAGAGATGCTCCACCCCATGCTCCTACGCCAGCTCAGAAAGCTGGAACTCAGTGTGGATTCTTCCCCCAACGCGAAAGCCTGGGCGCGATTCCTTGAGCGTGTGGACCGCTCCTACAGGAACAACGACCAGGACCGATATATTGAGGAACGGAGCCTGGAGGTGAGCAGCGAGGAGATGCGGGATATGAACCGCCAACTCCAGTCCGCTCTCGAGCAGGTTCGGAATCTGAGCCTCACGGATGAGTTGACAGGGCTACGCAACCGGCGGTTTCTCAACGTCTCGATGCCCGATGATGTGGCCTTGACGATCCGGAAATATCGTGGCCAGAGCAGCGAACAACGAGTGTCCACCGACTCTGACATGCTCTTTCTAATGGCGGATCTGGACCTCTTCAAGAACGTGAACGACACCTATGGCCATCTTGCCGGAGACATGGTGCTGAATCAGCTGGGCCAGGTGCTGATCGGCTGCTCCCGGAGCGCGGACTTCGTCATCCGCTGGGGCGGAGAAGAGTTTCTGGTCGTGGGAAGGCAGTCGTGCCGAACAGAGTTGCGGATTATCGCCGAACGCATTCGCAAGGCAGTTGAAGATTATCGCTTCGATATTGGGAAGAGCGAGCCGATCCACTTGACCTGTTCCGTTGGCGCGGCCGTTTTTCCGTTCCATCTCAAGTGGCCGGAGTTGCTGAGTTGGGACCGCGTGGTGGGACTTGCAGATGCATGCCTGTATGCCGCCAAGCACTCGGGAAGAAATGCCTGGGTGGGGATTCTCGCCACCGACGCCATCTCCCTGGACGAACTTGTTTCGTCTCTTGACGAGCATCTGCCGGAGCTGGTTCAGAAAGACAAAATCGAGTTGCTGAGCAACCTGCCTTCCAGCAAGGTCCTGATTCAGTAACCCGATTGCCCCCGGCTGCCGTGACTCTGAAGTTCATGGCGAAAGCGGTGAGAAACGCGCCCGGCCCCTCTCCTCACATGAGCCAAAACAACGGAATCAGCCCCAGAGCGGCCATCGTCACCAGCATGATCAGGCTCTGCATGCCGGTCTTGCGGTCGGCCAGACTGAAGGCGTAAATTCCCTTCACGACATTGTTGCTTGAGGCTGCGATGGCCACTGCAACCGCGGCGACTTTCAGCGGTGTCAGCGTACCCGCTGCCTGTGTCAGGCCCATGATGAACGGGTCCACGTCGCTGACTCCCATGATCGCAGCCAGCGTATTCACACCCGCCCTTCCCATGTAAGTCACGGCTAATTGGGTTGCCACGAGCATCACCAGAAACAATGCCGCAAAGACCAGCGCCGTTATCAAATCCAGCGGATTCTTGGGGTCGGACTCGCGCTGAATTGCCTGGGCGCTTTTGTCAGCCCTGCGCGTCCAGAGCCACCCGCCGCCGACAGCCAGAACGGCCACGGCAAGAAACGGGATGTATACGAGAGCCATCAGTTGCCTATTAAAAAGCGCCAGCAGAATGACCAGCCGCACGTACATCACGCCACAGGCGATCAGGATGCCGCCCGCGAAGAGATGCGGATGCGGCTCAAGCTTTGCCCGGCGCGCCATCACGACAGTAGTGACCGTAGAGGAATAAGCGCCGCCGAGCAGAGCCGCCAGCACCACCCCTCCCTGGCCCTTGGTCAACTTTTGCAAGACATAACTGGCATAGGAAACGGCGCTGATTGCGACCACTACCAGCCAGGTTTTGAAGGGGTTGATGTGAAACTGGCTGAATTCCTGATTCGGCAGAATGGGCAGAATCACCGCACTCAGGAACAAAAACTTGGTAAAGGTGAGTATCTCGGTGGGCGCGACGCGTGCGGCCAGCTTCTCGAGAGCGGCCTTCAGATCGAGCAGCAGGAGGCTGGCAACGCCCAGCGTAGTGGCAATCCAAAAATGCCCATTGCAGACCAGCGCACCCACCAGAAACGTCGCCAGGCCAGACATTTCCGTAGTGACTCCGGCAGCCTCTGATGTGGAAATCTTGTGCCAGTAGGACAGAAGCAGGAATCCAGCGACTACCAAAAAGCCCAACGCCAGAGGCAGCATTTGCGTGCCTGAGACAAGCGCGATGGAATAGCCAATCAGGCCAATCAGCGGGAAGGTGCGCACCCCTCCGAAAGAGTAAGCCCCTCCCGACGCCCTGTGCTCTTCCCGTTCGAGTCCGATCAGGAACGAAAGGAAGAGGACCAGCGCAATCTGCACGGCTTGTGGTGGTAGCTGCTGATAGATACCCATTCGAGACGAGCCTCCGAATCTTCTTTTGCTGCGTCGCCCGACTGACAGCCACTCGTCCGCCGGTCTGCGAGTAATCTGCTAGACAGCTTACACTTTGCCACAACTTAGTGCTCTTTCTTTTGCTTGCCTGCCTTGAAAACCAATATCAACCCGACTGTTGAGCCACTTTCGAAAATGTCTTTTGCCTTTGGATTTTGTGAGTGCACGGCTAAAGCTAAAGCCGTGCCCTTTCAAAAACAGAATCTGCCGTATTTTGAAATGCGATTTTCCTTGGATGTTGGCTGGCTGATCCCCGCGTTTTCCCCTGCTCACCGTCACAGACTGGCCCCCACTGGGTGGTGGTAGTTTGAGAAACAATGGCAGGTTCGTCTCAGGTCGATTTTCTGGTGATGGGAGCGGGTGTGGCCGGGTTGCGCGCGGCGGTGGAGCTGGCGCGCCACGGCGAGGTTCTTCTGGTCACCAAGGAGTCCGTGGCCGAGTCCAACACCCACTATGCGCAGGGCGGCATCGCCGTAGCCATGGAGGGCGACGCGGATGTCGCGCTGCACCTGGAAGACACCCTCAACGCAGGCGATGGGCTAGTGTATCGCCCCGCGGCCCAGGTACTTGTGGCCGAAGGGCCGGTGCGCGTGGCCGAGTTGATTGAGTGGGGCGCAAACTTCGACAGCAAGGACGGCCAACTGCTGCGCACCCGCGAGGGCGCGCACTCCCTGCCCCGCATTCTGCACGCCAACGGCGATGCCACGGGCGCTGAAATCAGCCGTTCGCTGGCGGCCTTTGCCAAGGTCCACAAGCGCATCCGCTGCGCCGAGTGGACCACCGTCACCCGCTTTGTGGTGAGCGACGGCCGGGTCGTCGGAGCCGATCTGCTGGACCGCGACAATCACGTGGAGCGCGTCAGCGCGCCTGCAATCCTCATCGCCGCCGGCGGCGCGGGCCAGGTCTTTTCCGACACCACCAACCCCAACGTGGCTACCGGCGACGGCATCGCCCTGGCCTCCGAAGCCGGCGCTGCGCTGGCCGACATGGAGTTTTACCAGTTCCATCCCACCGCATTTTCGCTGCCCGGCGCGCCGCGCTTTCTGCTCTCCGAGGCCCTGCGCGGCGAGGGCGCAATCCTGCTGAACGATCGCGGCGAGCGCTTCATGGAGCGCTATCATCCGCTTCTTGAGCTGGCTCCCCGCGATGTGGTGGCCCGCGCCATTACCCGCGAAGGCATGGGCGCGACACCGGGCCAGAGCAGGATCGTGCACCTGGACATGCGAGCCGTGAAGGGCATTGACCTGCACAAGCGCTTCCCCGGCATCACCGCATTTCTGGCCGAATACGGCCTCGACCTCGGCCGCGACCTGATTCCCGCGCGCCCGGCGGCACATTACATGATGGGCGGCATCAAGACAGATATGAACGGCCGCACCAGCCTGCCGGGGCTTTATGCCGCGGGCGAGGCCGCCTGCACCGGCGTCCACGGCGCAAACCGCCTGGCTTCGAACTCGCTGCTCGAAGGGCTGGTCTTCGGCGCGCGCGCTGCGCAGTCCATGTTGACCGATGCACTACCGCGGGTGCCGTCCGGCGAGCCAGAAACCGCTCCCGAACCCCTCACCGCCAACGAAGAAGCGCACATGGAAGAGATCGTTGCCAGGCTGCAAGCCGCCATGTGGGCTTATGCCGGATTGCTTCGCGAGGATTCCACGCTGCGCGAGGGCCTGACCGCCCAGCAAGCCTGCGCGGAGTCTCTTGCCGAGTTGGCCGCGCAAGGCAAGGGCAGCCGACGCATGGAAGAGGCTCAATCCATCTGCCGTATCGCCCGCGCCATTCTTGTTTCAGCCCTGGCCCGCACCGAAAGCCGCGGCGCGCATTACCGAAATGATTTCCCCAAGCGCGACGACGAGCACTTCCAGAAACACTCCATCCTGACCAGCGATGGACACATCGCCTTCGAGGAATGGTAGAGCAGGGAACAGGGAACAGGAAATAGGGAATAGAAACCGGAAACGCCTCCAGTCGCCCATAGACGGTCAAGACTGATTATTGTTCATGCAGGTTTTTTGGGAGGGAGCGGGGCCTTCACGGGCTGCGGAAAAAGGCCTGAAACTGGTCCGGACTCCTGAAAAGCATTCCTCAGGGGCTAAAGCCCCGTTGATTTTGCGGCACTTACGGCACGACTGAAGTCGTGCCCTGACACTTCGTGCCTCCGCGGATGAGTTCCTTCGCAGCGTGTGAAGGCTCCTGCTCCCTCCGGGCAGCCACCATCCGCAATTCAAAACCTTGTTTGCTGCCAAATTCAAGACACGTTTTCCGTGTTCAGGTCCTTTTCAAACTCCCACGGGCAGCGTCGGCATTGCGCCCAGTTCTCTGGCTTCGGCTACCACGGCGTCGAGCTGCGAAAGGACCTCGGCGACGGTCATGGTGTAGATTTCGCGCCGGGAATCGTACCCTTCTTCGATCAACTGCTTGAGGAAGCGGCCCGCAACCTGAGCGGCGATCTGGTCGGTAATCACCTTTCCTGTCAGCGACTTCTGCTGGCCCCAAGCCTCCAGTGGCAGGGCAATCCACATTGCCCGTCCGTTCACGTCGAAGCGAACATCGACGGCGTCGGCGTGCCGCGTGGCGATGGCCACGATGGTGCCTTTCCATGTGCAGTGCAACTGGTCGCCGTTCCAGCGGTCGGTTACGTGGAAGTCCTCATACATGGCCCTAGCCTATCGCCCCGGCTGGACATCGGCAAGCCCTTGTGGACGCCCCTCTCGGCGCGCTGTTAGACTGATAGGGTTGCAATTGCAGCGACTCCGTCGATCTGGACCCGCCTGCAAGTCTAGAGAAGAAGGACAAAAAACATCCCGTGGACACTCAAACTCGTCATTCCCTGAAGACAGACAGCTTTGCCCAGGCCGCTGCAAGCAGCGTGAGTTGGCTGAGCGGTCACCGTTCCGGCCTTACACGCTCGATTATCGGTGCAGTTGCCGTTGTTGTTGTGGTCGTAGGCTCGCTGGTTCTTTCGAATTGGCGCTCATCGACCGCTGAAACCGCCCTGGGCGCGGCTATGGACACCTATAGCGCTCCGCTGGCGCAGCCCGGCGCGCCGGCCGAAAATGGCGTGTACGCCTCGGTCAGCGACCGCTCCAGAGCAGCCAACCAGCAGTTTGTCGCGATAGCCAAGCAATATGGATGGCTCTCCGAGGGCGCCAAGGCCCACTACTTTGCCGGCGTTACTTACGAGGACCTGGGCCAGAACGACCAGGCCGAAACCGAGCTGAAGATTGCGGCCAAATCCTGGAACCGGAACCTTTCGAACCTGGCCAAGCTGGCGCTGGCCGGCCTCTATCACCAGACGGACCGCGATTTGCAGGCTATCGACCTTTACAACGCGCTGGTCGCCAAGCCGTCCGAAACGGTGCCAGCCACTGCTGCACAGCTTGACCTGGCCGAGCTTTATGCCGGCTCTGGCAAGCAGGATCAGGCGCGGGCGCTATGGGCCAGGATCAAGGACACCGACAAAGACGGCGTCGCCGGCTCGATTGCCGCGCAGAAGTTGGGCAAGCAGTAGATCATCCAAAATCAGTCAATAGTTGACTCGCGAGGCTCAAGGCTTCGCGAGTTTTCTTTTTTGGTCCTCGCAGGACGCGGATTCGAGCATTTTCCCTCTCTCTCGCGTCTGGTGGAATATGAGCGCGGGCGAGGCAGTATTCTCAGGTTGGATGGAAATCGCAGACAAGACAGTGCGCGACGGCGCTCGCCGGCACGCGGAAGAGGATGCGCTCGCGGCTCTGGTGAGCCAGTACGCCGCAACCCTCTACCGTGTGGCTTACTCCGTGTTGCGCAACTCCGCTGACGCCGAAGACGCCGTGCAGGAGGCTTTTTTGCGCGTGCTGCGCCACCGCGACACGCTCAGTGAAGTGCGCGACCAGCGGGTGTGGCTGATCCGCATTGTGTGGAACATTGTGCTGGACCGCAAGCGCCGCTCGAAGACCCGTCCGGAGACTGACGACGTCAGCGAATTGGCCCGCGTGCTGCCCGCAGGAGGACTCAGCGCCGACGAACGCGCCGCAGCAGCCGAACACCACGCGCACGTGCTGGCCTGCGTCGAGCAGCTTCCCGACAAGGAGCGCCAGGTGATGATGCTTTCGGCCTTCGAGGAGCTGACCAGCGTTGAAATCGCGGCGGTCGTGGGCATCACCGAGTCCAGTGTCCGCTCCCGGCTTTTCCGCGCGCGCAACCTGATGGCCGAGCTGCTGAATCACGCAAGGAGCCTGCGATGAACGGCAGGCGTCAGTTGTCAGTTTACGGCTGCTCATCCGGGAAAGGAGCTTGCATGAATCCGTCTGTTAAGAACCCGATTGCCAATGGTCCCGGTTCCAGCGACTTTGAGGAGACGCTGCGGCTGCTCGCTCATCTTCCGGCGCCCGAGGGGCTTGAGGAGCGGGTCGAAGCAGGCCTGCGCGCTGCGCCCCGCAATGCGCGGATTCTGCGCTGGCCCGTGGCGCTCCGCGCGGAAAACGCCTGGGTGCGCGCGGCGGCCGCGGCGGCGATTGTTGCTGTGGTGGCCGGCGGCGGGTGGGGAGTGTATTTGGGCGTCCAAACGGTCCAGCCGGCCAGGGTCATCGCCGTGCCGCAGCATATAGCCGCTCCGGGGGGAGGCTTCTCGAACGCCGGAGCGATGCGCACGCCGCAGACGCTCAACGGGCCAATCGCAGCACCGCCCGCTGTGGCGAAACCAGCCGCAGTTGCGCCGCCAGCGTCCACCCCGGCAGTCAAGCCCGTCGCCAAGCCAGTTACCACGCCCGCAGCTCAGTCGAGCCAGAAGCCGCTCCATCCCGCCAAGCCCACGTCAGCGAAGAAGATTGCTGAGCCTGCGACGCTCCCAGCGGTTGCTCCGACAGCCGTGATTCCGGCAAAGTAACTCCCCTGTTTCAGCACACATATCCGTGGCCCATCCTTTCCGCTTTTTTCTGCGGAAAGGATGAGGAGCCACGAAAATCAGATGTTTTCTGTTTCTAGCTGTGAAACGGTGAAGCCCCGCAAGGCGACAAAAAAAGAGAAAATGCCGACGCGCAAGGCTGCAAAGGAAGCCGTCGGGCAAAACAGGGCAAGAATGTCTTATTGCAGGCGTAGAAAAAACAGCGCATCGTCCGGTGAGAAGCGGACCAAAAGCGAGATAAACGGCTTTAAGTGGGCCTTATCTGCGCGTTTTTGGCAGCTATTGGACGCGTCTTGATGCTGCTTCAGCGAGTCAGTGAGGCGGGCGGGCCGGTGAGCGGAGAGGCGGGGGTGGTGTTTTTGGTCTACACCAATTTCTAAAATGCCATAAACACGAACCTCTTGCTGCTCTTCGGGCCTTGCCTTTCAGCTGGCAGATCAGCGACGCGCGTGACGCGGTGTAGGAAGGAGAAGAGGTTGGCGTGCTACGCAGGGCACATACGTATGGTCAGGCCATTCAAGACCGCAACTGCCCCCCGGAGGGCATTTCTGGAGTTCTGCTTGTAACTGGCGTGTGCGCAAATCGATACGAAGGTTGCTAGTCGATGAAGCGACAGTGCTGTAGAACTTGGCAAATTCCCCGTAGGAAACCTCGGGATCGGAAAACATAAGGATCATTTTATGCTCGCGATTCTCGTAGATTTCCCCAAGCCTGGAACCCAATTCACCGACGGGCACTTGCTCCTCGTTAATCGAGTAGCTCCCGTTCTTGTGAAGCAGTACGACAATCCATCTGTCGACGCCGCTGCAGTCGTCGATGGGATTTGTACGAACCCGTGGCAGTAGCAGATGCATCCCCACCGAAGGTGGCCTTTGCACCACAAAGGCGCACAAGCTCAGCATCAGGAACAGACTGGCCATTGCAGGAGCGATCAGCGAGCGCAGGCGAAATGGGTCCATGCCATACTTTGACACCGGCAAGTGCGGATTTGTTCCCCGATGCGTGCGCATGGACTTACGCGTTTTTAGTGACCGCGCGAATGAGCATGCCCAGCAGGGCCAGCACCACGGCACCCCAGAAGGCCGCGCCGAATCCGCGCACATGGAAGCCACTCACCAGGTTCGACGCCACCATAATCATCAGCCCATTGATGACCAGCAGAAACAGGCCCAGGGTCAGGATGCTGATGGGGAAGGTAATGATCTTCAGCAGCGCGCCGACAGTCGCGTTCAGCAGGCCGATGACCAGCGCGGCCACGAGCGCGGGACCCAGTCCCCGCACGGTAAAGCCGGAGACGAGTTGGGACACAACCAGCAGGGCGCAGGCACTCAACAGCCATTGAGCCAGAAGTCTGACCATTTTCTGAAGTTCTCCTTGTCGTCCAATTCTCGCATCTGAGCGTAAAGGTGCGTTCTGGGAGGGTAGCGGAAAAACTTCCTGATGCCCGGAGTCCTGCTGCGTTGAAGGGCGCGGCTTGAGCTGCGCCGCTGTACAGCGCGAGCGGGGATGTAATATCCTCACGCCATCGGAGATTCGATGCAACCGCGTGCTGCCAAAGGATTGCTGCTGTTGCCGGCCACCAGACGCTGGTCACGGTGGCGTGCGCGCATCATCTGCCCGCGGCAGCATCTGCGCGTGCTGCCCATCCGCACGCGACCTAGTCTCTTCGCCAGCGATTAGTTGCAGCCTGGCGAAGACGGTTTCCCGCACTTCTTCTGCCCCGCCGAACCGGCTGGGCAGGCAGCACCGAATGGCCGCACCTACCGAGTCTGCTCCGTCAGTGCCAAAAACAAGTCCAGAGACGCAAAAGCAGGTCTTGTTTGACAAGCTGAAAAGCAACCGCAGGTCCCCTTCGACTACGCTGCGCTTCGCTCAGGATGACAGTTCTTTTTATCGAGATTGCAGCTCACTGACGCAGAACGACAGTTCTTTCCAAGGAGACAAGAAGATGACCAAGCAGGAAATGCATGCGAAATACGGACCCAAGATCGTCTGTCCTCTGCCCGGCCCCAAGTCCCAGGCGGTGATTGCGGCCGACGAACGGCTGGTTTCTCCCAGCTACACCCGCTCCTATCCGCTGGCGGCCAAGCGCGGCCGCGGCATCCGCGTGGAAGACGAGGATGGCAACGAGTTTCTCGACTTCGCGGCGGGCATTGCCGTCGTCTCGACTGGCCATTGCCACCCCGAGGTCGTCGCCGCCGTTCAAAAGCAAGCCGCCGAGCTGATTCACATCAGCAGCACGGACTTTTACGACAGGCATCTTACCGATCTGGCCGAGCGGCTTTCGGGAATTGCTCCCATGCCGGGGCCGCATAGATTCTTCTTTGGCAACTCGGGGGCCGAGGCTATTGAGTGCGCGCTCAAGCTGGCCCGCTACCACACACGCCGGCAAAATGTGATCTCCTTCCTGGGTGCCTTTCATGGGCGCACCATGGGCGCGCTCTCGCTGACCGGCTCCAAGCCGCAGCATAAGCGCCGCTTCTCGCCGCTGGTTCCCGGCGTGACGCATGTGCGCTATCCCTACACTTATCGCGGCTGCACCGGCGGAGCACAGGCGGAGGAAGCATTCAGCCTTGGCTGTGCGCGCTACATCGAGGAAAAGCTCTTCAAGACCATTCTCCCGCCCGAAGAGGTAGCCGCCATCTTCGTCGAGCCGATTCAAGGCGAGGGCGGCTACGTGGTTGCGCCCGATAACTTCCTGCGCGAACTGCGGGCCATCTGCAACCGGCACGGCATTCTGCTGGTGGTGGACGAGGTGCAATCGGGCTTCGGCCGCACCGGCAAGTGGTGGGCTATCGAGCACTCGGGCGTGGAGCCGGATATCGTTTGCATGGCCAAAGGCATCGCCAGCGGCATGCCGCTGGGCATCTGCATGAGCCGCGCCGAGATCATGGATTGGGTGCCGGGCTCGCACGCCTCCACCTTCGGCGGCAATCCGGTGTCGATTGCCGCGGCGATGGCAACGATTGACATCATCGAGCGCGAGGCGATGGCCAACGCCGCCACAGTGGGCGAACTGTTGCTGAAGCGGCTAAACGGCTGGAAGGTGACTCACCCGCTGGTGGGCGACGTGCGCGGACGCGGCTTGATGATCGGCATCGAGATCGTGAAGGATAAGGCCACCCGCGAGCCCGCCGGAAGCCTGCGCGACCGCATCGTGACACTGGCTTTCGAGCGCGGTCTGGCGCTGCTCGGCTGCGGCGAATCGTCGCTCCGGCTGATGCCTCCGCTCATCGTCAGCGAAGAGGAAGCCACCGTCGCCGTCGATATTCTGGAAGATGCACTGACAGTGGTGGAAAAGGAGCAGGCCTGAGGCAACTACTCGCCCGGTTCCACGGGCGAAAAACAGGCGGTAAAGGACCGGGGCTATTCTTCAGCCCCGGTCTTTCAGTTTCAGCGATGAAGACTCGTCGCTAGAAGGATTTGCGCCTTTCGCTCATCCGGTTGACAATGGTTTGCTATGGGATGGATGGAACGCAAATGCATCGACTGGCAGGAGCGCGCGCTTGCCGGCCTGGCATGGATAGCGCGAAAGCGAGGACGGGCTGAAGCTCTGCCCGCTCACCTGGTTACCGGCATCGACGGCGAGAGGGCATCCTTCTTCTATCTGCGCCGCAAGGGATACGTAGTGGTGGCGCGGCGCTGGTCGTCGGGCGACGTGCCTGGCGACATTGACCTGATTGCCTGGCAGGGCCCGATGCTGTGTTTTGTCGAAGTGAAGACGCGTACCGCCCATGACGCATCTCCGGCCGAGATCGCCGTCGACTCGCACAAGCGCCACACGCTGCGCCGATTGGCCCGCCGGTACGTCCGCCAGTTACCGCAGAACACCGCCCCGCCGGTGCGCTTCGACGTGCTCAGCGTCTACCTTGTGCCGGGCAAGAAGAAGGAATTCCAGCACTTCGAAGGCTCGTTTGGCTGGAGCGAGTGGGAGCGGAACGAGAGAAGCTGAGCCGCGCCCTCAAGAGGGCGACTGCTGCCAGCCCTCATTCTTCTGCTCCTGTTCGTCCTCGAGCTCCTCCTGCCAGGCCATCTGAATGGCCTCCAGGCGGCCCTCGTTCGACTTTGCGGGATCGTCGGCAAAGCCCTCCAGTTCGACTACGTAGCGGTGCAGATCGGTGAAGCGCACCGTCAACGGGTCGAGGCCGGGAAACTTCTCCGCCAATCGAATGCCGATTTCTTCGGCGTCGGTCCACAGAATCTCATGCGGCATGGGGTGAATCTCCTTGCTTCTCTTCAGCGGGGGTAACCGGCTTGCCTTCAGAGATATAGTTGCGGTTCCATTTGGGAATCTCGACGACATAGTCGCCGGGGCGCGTGATGACGGCCTGGCAGCCCAGCCGCGAATTCAATTGCGGGTCGGCGGCCAGATCGAGCCGGTCCAGTTCGTCGTCGTCGGGCGGGGTGAGGCCGCTTTCGCCAGCCTTGATGAGCACATGGCAGGTGGAGCAGGCGCAGACGCCGCCGCAGGCGTGATCGAGAAAGACGTTGAAGTTTACGGCCACGTCGAGAATCGACATCGGCTTGCCGTGATGCGCATAGGGCAGCGCGCCAAACTCAAACTCCACCGTTCTGCCCTCGGGCAGGAAGGTGACGCGGACAAGATTCTCGGCAGAAACGGATTTTTCAGCTGCTTCGTTCATACATCGCGTCTCTTTCTCATTCGCATCCTTGGCCACCGAAGCAATTGGTCCGTTGCGATTGGATTGCAATACGAGGGATGTGAATGCAACCGCAGGTCCTTCGACTCCCTTCGCGATGCTCCAGTCGCTCAGGATGACATATCTTTGGTGATTCGGGCGTTTTGCGCCAAGCCAACAACTCTGCTAGCTCCGCCAAATGCTAACACCGCTAACTTCACTAACTCCGCTTCATTTGAATTCCGCCGGGGCCATGGCGTGAGGCGCGCTGACATTTTCGTCCAGCTCCTCACCGGCCGCGTTCATGGTCTTGCCGCGCAGCGCGGTCGAAACGGCCGCATCCATCATCAACTCGGCAAAGTGGCGCGTGGCCTGGTCGAGAGCAAGCGTCGCCTCGTGAATCTGAACGGTATCGTCGCTCTGCTTGACCTGGACCAGCCGGTCGCGAGCCGCCTCAATGGCCGCTTGCTCCTCGCCGCGCAACTGCTTCCACGCCGGGTTCTGCGGGGCGCGCTCGACCGCGGCAAGAATCGTCTCCGCCTCGTTGCGGGCCTGGATCAGCAGGCTTTTGGCAAAGTCCTCTTCGGCGTGGTCGAAGGAATCCAGAATCATGCCTTCGACCTGCGCGTCGGTAAGGCCATAGGTCGGCTTTACCTCAATCTGCGCAGCCTTTCCGCTGCGCTGCTCGAGCGCGGAGACATGCAGAATGCCATCGGCGTCGATGAGAAACTTGACCTCAATGCGCGGCAGCCCGGCGCTCATCGGCGGAATGCCCTTCAGATCAAAACGCGCCAGCGAACGGCAGTCGGTGGCCAGTTCGCGCTCGCCCTGCACCACATGAATGGCCACGTTGGCCTGCCCGTCCACGCCGGTGGTGAAGTACTCGGTGGCCGAGGCGGGAATGGTCGAGTTGCGCTGGATGATGCGCGCTACCGTTCCGCCGAGTGCCTCGATGCCCAGCGAGAGCGGCGTCACGTCCAGCAGCAGCATTTCGTCTGTGGTTTTGGAGGCACCGGCCAGAATGCCGGCCTGCACCGCAGCGCCCAGCGCCACAACCTCGTCGGGGTTCAACTCGATATGCGGCTTCTTGCCGCGCGCGGCTAAGTGAAAAAGATCATCCACCAGCAGCCGAACCGCGGGAATGCGCGTGGAGCCGCCCACCAGCACCACTTCGTCAATCTGCTCGGGGGTAATGCCGGCGTCGGCCAGCGCGCGCTTGCAGGGTCCTGCCGTGCGCTCCAGAATCGGCGCAATCAACTGCTCGAAGATTGCGCGCGGAATCTCGCGCTGATAGCGTCCGCCGTTGACGAGCTCAATGTCGAAGTACGCAACCGCGTCGGTGGAGAGCTTGATCTTGGCTTCGATGGCGGCCTTGCGCACGGCCTGCACCGCGCCCGGCTGGAGGCGAAGATCCACGCCGTGCTCGTCGCGAATCTCGTTGAGCGCGATGGCCATCATCAGGTTGTCGATGTCGTCGCCGCCCAGGTGCGTGTCACCGTTGGTGGACTGCACCTCGAAGATGCCGTCTTGCAGCTTGAGAATCGAAATGTCGAAGGTGCCGCCGCCCAGATCGTAAACGGCAATGGTGCCCGTCTTGGCGCGGTCCAGGCCATAAGCCAGAGCGGCCGCGGTCGGCTCATTCACGAGCCGCAGCACGTCCAGCCCGGCCATGCGGCCCGCGTCCTTTGTAGCCTGCCGCTGCGCGTCGTTGAAATAGGCCGGCACGGTGATGACCGCCTGCGTCACCTGCGCGCCGAAGAAGCGCTCGGCGTTGCGCTTGAGCTGGCGCAAAATGTAGGCCGAAATCTCCGGCGGCGTGAACTTCATCTCGCCCAACTGAATGCACGGAACCTCGCCGGCCTCGACATCATTGGCCAACTGGAAATGAAAGAGCTTCAGCTCGTCCTGAATCTCCTGAAGGTCGCGGCCCATCAGCCGCTTCACGGAATAAATAACCCGCTCCGGCGTTTCGATCAGCGCTTTGCGCACGGTGTTGCCCACTGTGATCGTGGGCCTTCCGCCGTCGGCCGGGATGGGATCGAGCGCCACCACCGACGGCACCAGATTCGAGCCGTCCACGCCGGGAATCACCACCGGCGCATCGCCCTGCATATAAGCGACCAGGGAATTGGTAGTTCCCAGATCGATTCCGACTACGTGTCCTTCCGCCATTTTTTCTTTCAAGCTCCCAGGGTCTCGTTCACATCGCGTACCAGATTGCTGAGGTAGCGCCGCCTGTCGAGCAGCGCCGCCATTCTCTTTTGCGCGGCCTCGCGCTCGACCGCGCCGCCCTCGTCCCACGCCTTCCACTCGGCGCGCAGGTCCACGTCCACAGCCCCGAGCAGGCCGTCGAATCTCTTCTTGTCCTCGGCCAGTTCGGCCTCAAGCGCCGGATCCTTTGCGCCCGCCTTCCGCGCCGCACGCATCTCTTCCAACTGCATGTTCAGCTCGAAGACCTTTTCCAGCAGATCGGCGGGAACGCGCGAGGGAGCTTTCCGACCCTGGGCTCCAAGCTGCGGACTCGCATCATGATTTGCCTCGGCCTCCAGCTTTGCGCCCATCAGCTTGAGCAGGTATTCGGTGCGGCGCAAGGGATCTTTCAGGGTCCGATAGGCGTCGTTCAGCAGCGCCGTGTCGGCCAGGCTCCACTGCTTTTCGTTCTCCTCGGCGCGGGCAAAGCGATCAGGATGCAGCTTGCGGCTCAGGCGATGGAACTCCGCCTCCAGCGCGTGCAGGTCCAGATTGAGCTTCGGTTTCAGGCCAAAGACGGAAAAATAATCGCCTCCTGGAGGGGGTTGAATCTTGCTGCAATACGGGCAGAATAGCGTGGAGTCGTTGTGGCCGACAGAGCAGGACCAACAGGCGACGGGAACCGCGGAATCAAGAACTTTGAACATAGGCGAACTCTTACCGTTTTCTCTTCCAACTCCGGAAAAGCGAAAATGCCCGGGCCTAAAGGCCCCGCCAGTTTTGCTTTTTGTCAGGGGGCTGAAGCCCCCTGCTCCCTCCGGAATTTTCGATTTACAGATGCACAACCAGGACTCAGACCGGATGAAGAAGCTTCATTGAGTTCGTGCTTTACCACATCTCAAAATCGAGATGTGGGGCACCCAATGATGCTACAAAATCAAGCGGTCAGAGACCTGACTAGACGGAGAACGACGAGCCGCAGCCGCAGGAGCGCGACGAGTTCGGGTTGGTGAACGTGAATCCCTGCCGCATCAGCGTCTCTTCGTAGTCCACCGTCATGCCGTGCAGGTAGATAAATGACTTGGGATCGACGAAGACGCGGACGCCGTCGAACTCGAAGATGCGGTCGCGCTCGCGGGGTTGCGTATCGAACTTGATGGAGTAGGAAAGCCCCGAGCATCCGCCGCCGATAACGCCCAGGCGCAGTCCGCCCTCCTGCGACGAAATGCCTTCCTTGGACAGAACTGCGCGAATCCGCTTGAGCGCCTTCTCAGTCACATGGATGCCCTGAGACCCCTGCGGTGGGGCCACCTCAGCCTTCGGTGGCGCCTGCTGTACAGGGGGAAGCTCAACCGCAAATGTTTCCTGCGAAGGCTGCATTCCGAGTGTCACGGTGTTCACCATCATTGCCTTCTTACTGCGCTGCCTTGGCAGGCTCGGCCTCAGCCGTCTGCGCATTGCCGTTCTTCTTTTTCCAATCGCCGATGGCGGCGCGAATCGCGTCCTCGGCCAACACCGAACAGTGAATCTTCACCGGCGGCAGAGCGAGTTCCTTCACGATGTCGGTGTTGCGGATGGCCAGCGCGTCATCGATGCTCCGGCCCTTGATCCATTCCGTAGCCAGCGACGAGCTGGCAATCGCCGAGCCGCATCCGAAGGTCTTGAACTTGGCCTCTTCAATGACCTGCGTCTCGGGATTCACGCGAATCTGAAGCCGCATCACGTCGCCACACTCCGGCGCGCCCACCAGACCCGTGCCGACTTCCGCCGAACTCTTGTCCAGTTGGCCCACGTTGCGCGGGTTGTTGTAGTGGTCGATTACTTTGTCGCTGTATGCCATGGTTCTCTGTTCTCCTGCCGCGGGGAAACCGCTTTCAATCCTTTGATTCAGCCGGCGCCCTAGCCGACTCGCTAACTTGCTGCTTGCTCCTGCATTCCCTCCGGGGCTAAAGCCCCGTTGATTTTGCGGCACTTACGGCACGACTAAAGTCGTGCCCTGACACTTCGTGCCATTCCGAATGAGTTCTTCCGCAGCCTGTAAAGCCCTGACCTGCCAGTCGTGCCCTTTCAAAACATCTTTTGAATCTTACTTACTGGCTGCTCGCTCTTCCGGCTCCGGCCGGTACTGTTTGAACAAGCCGCGTCCAAGCAGGACAAGAAAAAGCAGCACCAGCGGCAAAACGATTGTCCGCCATGGATGGATCTCGATAAAGGCCCAGACCCGCCCATGATTCACGGTTTGCAAAACCAGCAAAATCAAAAAAACGCTGTAAAACTCAAGACAGAAAGGAGCGCTTTCTTTCCCGTCATCGTTTCTCCTCGCAACCCTATTTCGCCGCCCACTGAACCTTGCTCAGGTCCACGCCTTCTTTCGCCATCTCGTAGAGCGGCGAAAGCTCTCGCAGTTTCTTCACCACGTCAATGACTTTGGCGGCCACGTAATCCACTTCAGCTTGCGTATTGAAGCGGCCCAATCCGAATCGAATGGAACTGTGCGCCACATCGTCGCCGAGTCCCAAAGCCTTGAGCACATAGGAAGGCTCAAGCGTGGCCGAGGTGCAGGCCGAACCGCTGGAAACCGCTACGTCGTTGATGCCCATCAGCAGCGACTCGCCCTCGACGTACAGAAAGCTCATGTTGAGGTTGCCGGCCAAACGATGCTCCATGGAGCCATTTACGTGAACGTAGTCCAGCTCCGCTTCGAGCTTTGCCTTCAAGCCGTCGCGCATACCGGTCAGCCGCCTGGCTTCCTCGGTCATTTCCAGCCCGGAGATCTCGCAGGCCTTGCCCAGGCCCACGATGCCGGGCACGTTCAAAGTGCCGGACCTCATGCCGCGCTCGTGGCCGCCGCCGTCGATCTGCGCGGCAATCTGCACCCGCGGGTCGCGCCGCCGGACGTAGAGCGCGCCCACGCCCTTGGGGCCGTAAATCTTGTGCGCGGAAATCGACATCAGGTCGATGTTGTCGGCAATCACGTTGACCGGAATCTTGCCTACCGCCTGCACCGCGTCGCAGTGGAAGAGCACGTTCTTCTCATGGCAGAGCTTGCCGATTTCGGCGATGGGCTGCACGACGCCGATTTCGTTATTGGCCGCCATGATCGTAACCAGAATGGTCTGCTCGTCGATGGCCCGCTTCAGGTCTTCGAGGTCGATGACGCCGTCGGCTTGCACCGGCAGATAAGTGACGCGGAAGCCATGCTTCTCCAGCCGCTTGCAGGTGTCCAGCACAGCCTTGTGCTCGGTGGCCTGCGTAATGATGTGGTTGCCGCGCTCGCGGTACATCTCCGCAACGCCCTTGATGGCCAGGTTGTCGCTCTCGGTGGCGCCACTGGTGAAGATGATCTCCTTGCCGGTGGCCCCGATCAGTTGCGCAATCTGCTCGCGCGCCGCATCCACGGCCTTCTCCGCTTCCCAGCCGAAGGAGTGGTTGCGGCTGGCCGCGTTGCCGAATTTGGTCGTGAAATAGGGCATCATCGCTTCCAGAACCCGCGCATCCAGCGGGGTGGTGGCGTGATTATCCATATAAATCGGCAGGCTGACCCCGACCGGCACTTCCACATGACTGGCAACTGTATTCATCTTCGTCTCCATCCCCGTCCGCGCTTCGCTCGGCGCGGAGCAAAACTATTGTTACAACGTCAATGCAACCAGCGCTTCCGCCGTCTGCTTATGCTCCGCCAGATCCTGAATGCTGATGCCCTTCAGCACGCCGGCGATGCTTTCGTTCACGCGCGCCAGGGGCTCCTTGATGGTGCAGCTCGGGGTCAGCTCGCAGCCTGTTTTGCCCTTGCTGCACGAGGTGATGAAAAACGGCCCATCAATGGCCAGAATCACCTCGAAAGCTGAAATCTCGCGCGCATCCCTGGCCAGCGCATAGCCGCCGTTCATGCCGGCGTGGGAGCGCAGCAGCCCGGATTTGGTCAACTGCTGCAGAATCTTGGCCAGCAACTGGGCCGGAATGCCGTAAGCGTCAGCAACATCCTTGGTGCTCAACGCGATCTTTTCGGGGTGCTCGGCAAGGTACTTGAGCGCCATCAGGCCGTAATCCGCTTTTTTGGTCAGCTTGAGCATTGAATATCCGACTTCTTCGGTCCGTATTCAGTATACGACCGATTATGTCGTAATCTCAAGTTTCAGCCTGGGAATTGCTCAGGCCGAAGCCCGGAAAATCGCCCCAGGAAAAATTCAACAACTATCCGTTTGAAAAGGCGAGGGAATGCCGATACAATCTGGCGGGTAGAGTAGTTGAATTCACGAATACCAAGAGCGATGGCAACCGTCTGTAAACACCCCAAGGTACGCATTGTTTCCCGGCACGACGACACCGAATATGTTGAGTGCCTGGATTGTGGCGATGTCTTTGATTCCGATGAATTTCGCGACATGGAAATTGAAGAGACCGTCGAACCGGAACCCAGCTTGGAAGACTCCTGAAGCCCAGCGTCAGCGCCGGGCTCGATTGTCGATGGGGTAAGATCACTGCCTGCCTGAAAGCACGGCCCAACGCAAGCGTGCGGCCTGCTTATTTGTTGCTGTGCCCGCTGGCAGCCTGTGCGGCCACGCGACGGGCCGCGACCCAAGCATAATGGAACCCCGAGACCACGGTCAGAAGCATCGTCATCCAGAGCGTCCATGTTTCGATCGCCACCACCCAACTGCCCGCTATGAGCTGGTGCAACAGCACAACTGCAACCGCTGTGACCTGGATCAGAGTGTTGGCCTTGCCGAAGATGCTGGGGCTGAACTCGCGGCGGCCCACGGCCGCATACAGGATGGCCGACACCACCAGAATGGCCAAATCTCTTCCAAAGACCAGTACTGTAACCCTCGCCGGAACCAGCGCTTCGTAGGTAAGAACCAGGAAGAGCGTGCTCAGCAGCAGTTTGTCGGCCACCGGATCGAGGTATTCGCCCAGCACGGTGCGCTGCTTCAGCAGGCGCGCCAGCAGGCCATCCAGCGCGTCGGTCAGCCCGGCGGCCAGAAACAGCACGAAACTGAGCCCATAGTGATGGTCCAGGATGGCAGCCACCAGGAACGGCGCCAGGCAGATGCGCAACAGCGTGAGCAGGTTGGGAGCGGTGCGGAATCGATTCAATCGCTTGTTTGCAACGTCATCCATGGCGAGCCCAAAAAGAGTCCTATGCTGTCTCTCAAACCGGATTTCAGACCCTTCAGCGAGAGGTTTCTTCGTCAGTCAACGATGGTACAGCATGGCGGGCGCCCAACGCCTGTCTTTTCCCTTCGCGCCGATCCTGATAGACTATTCAAGTTGCATCAGTTGCAATGTAGGCGCGTAGCTCAGTTGGTTAGAGCGCTTCCTTGACACGGAAGAGGTCGCTGGTTCGAGTCCAGTCGTGCCTACCATATATCACTTAAAATAAATGATTTACAGCAGTGAACTCTTCTTTCAAGCTGCCTTCGAGGGTGCTGAAAATCGCCCGCGTTGAATAAACCCTGAAAGGCCAGGTTCGAGGCCGCCCGCTTTTCTTCCGGTACTGCCTGCTGAAGAATGTCAATTGCGGTCCGGCAATATGCAAGACAGAGTATTTCTTGCACCGTCTTGATGCCGACTCCCAACTGCCGCAGTCAAGTTCCAAGGCCATGCCTGAAGCTGCGCCAACCAAGTGCTCACCTTGTGGGGCGGATCAGAATCGGAAAAAGGGCTGGTCATTGAGGTCAATCGTCTCTGCATCAGCCTGGAATCTCATCAGCGTTCGTTTAGGTCCACACTGTATAGGTTGACGGTGGATGTGTGGGCACTTACCATCGGCAGATCACCCGGCGCAAGGCCGATCAGGCGATAGTCAGTTGCGGCAATGGGACGCAGATTGGCGATGGTGGCCACTGTTTTTGCCTCTCCGTCCGGAACGGCGATGCGATAGATAGGCTTGCCATTTTCAAGAAAATCCTGAAAGTAGAGATAGTGGCTGTCGCGAGACCAGGCGGGGTCGCCGACCCCATGTGTGGCTATCGTAGTCCAGCGTCCTTGTGACCGGTCGAAGAGCAACAGCGCCCTCTGGTCGAGCCGAATTGCGGCGATGTATCGTCCATCGGGGGAAAGCCGCGGACTGAAGAGCCCGGTTGAGCCAGGAATCTCAGTGACCTCGCGGGTCTGAACATTCAGAAGGTAGATCACTTTGGGCTGGCGGCTGTCCATGCGGTCCGGCAGCCGGCCAAAGACGATCGAGCGGCCATCGGCCGACCAGTCCGGATCGGCTTCGTTGCGATCCTCGTTGAGGAGGGGGACAGGCTTTCCGCCTTCCGAGTCGATCAGATAGAGCTTCCAGGGCATCCCCGGTTCCTCGGCCATCAAGGCCAGGCGCTTGTTGTCCGGAGACCACTTCATCGTGAAGATGCGCAGTGGCGGAGTTGTCAATTCGATGCGTTCGCTGCCGTCGATCCGGCTCCGCCACAGGGAACCGTCCGAGGCATTGAGCCATGCGACCCATTGGCCATCAGGCGAGTATTCGGCCAGGTCCGCGGCGCTCAGATTCTGGTCCAGGCCCACGAATGCGGAGGACTTGGGCAAGGCCCGCAACAGCTCATACTCTACGTTGACGCCGATAAAGTCGATGCGATGGCCCCCCGGCGAGGTACTTGGCGCTTCATAGGCGAGCGGACCATTGGTGATTTGCCGGGGCTTGCGATCTCTCAGGTACCAGGGCTTCTCGCGCAGCGCCCAAATATCGTTATGGCCGTTGTGCCAAGATTGGAAGACAAAATCTTCGCCGTCGGAAGTCCAGCTTCCACAGCACTCTGATGCAGGCTGACTCCAGCCGGGCAGCAGAGGATGAGGATTGCTTCCGTCTGCATTCACAACCCACAGCTCCGTGGTTTGGCGCTTGGGATCGCGCAGGGTGAAGCGCAAACGTTGCCCATCCGGCGACCATCGCAACCAAAAGGCCAGACCCGGTACGCTGATCAGCTTGCGAGGCTCGCTGCCATCGGCATTCACGATCGTCAGTTCGTTGCCGTTTGCGAAGAGTAGACGGCGGCCGTCGGGCATCCAGGTCGCATCGTGAGCCAGTACGTTGGGCACCCGACGGACAGCGCCGCCGAGCGTGGGCACGATCCAAAGAGGCTGCTCAGGCTCTGCCTGCAAATGGCTGTGAATGATGAGATTGGAGCCGTCCGGGGCAAGCGATCCAATCAGCGGAGCTCCAATTTCCGAAGGCAGGTTGAAGTGGCTGATTTCGCCATTGGCTGCCAACGCAACTGCCAGCACCGGGTTGCCGTTATCCATCTGCGAAAAGTAAAGCCTTGTGCCGTCGCTAGCAGAACTGGAAAAGCTCTCCACTTCCAGATCATTGAGATTGTTGGTAAGCACATGTCCGGAATGAGTGATCTGCTCCACCCGGTAGGGCCTGCGGATAGGGGCGCGAAAGAACAACACAAGCGCCAGCACCAGGCAAATGAACGCCAGCGACTCTGCAATCCACCACCTGCGGAAAGCGCGGGTGATGCGCAGTTCTGAAGAGGCAGCTTTCGAGGGCTGCGAGAGAGCTTGCGTCTCAATCGTCGTAACCGGAGCGATGAACCGGTAGCCGCGCTTGGCCAGCGTCTCAATGAAACGCGGATTCTCGGCGTGGTCGCCCAGGGCTTCGCGCAGCTTGTTGACGGCGATTCCTAGGCTGTGGTCGAAGTCAACGGTCGTGTCCGCGCCCCAGAGCTGCTGCTGCAACTCATCGCGAGAAACGACTTGACCGGGATCCTCGAGAAGCGCCGCCAGCAGTTTGAAGGGTTGGCTTTGCAACCGGATATGTACTCCGGAACGGCGCAGTTCACCACTCTTCAGATCGGCCTCGAAAACGCCGAACTGTACCCGCCTGGCGCCGTTGTTGTGTTTCTCCGTAGCCATAACTTCCCGGCGAATCCTCGCCTCGTAGTATAGCGAAGTGTGCCAGTGAGGCTCTTCCTGCCAGTTGACGGTCTGTTAAATCGCCAATCGACTCGGAGATTTTCGTCTGCAAATAAAACATATTGAAAGGTTTATCTGGAGATCATCAAATGATGGCAAATTGGTGTGGTGTGAATTGACCATCTCGGCCCCAGAGGAGTG
>Ga0326727_10003122_pt1 | contig 53989 bp, 46 predicted proteins | sample MB2enrmetagenome_FD_207643 | JGI IMG/M metagenome (GOLD analysis project Ga0326727, IMG submission 207643) | Lab enriched peat soil microbial communities from McLean, Ithaca, NY, United States - MB29MY | ecosystem: Environmental > Terrestrial > Soil > Wetlands > Peat | place: USA: New York...
GCGGCAACAAGTTAAGCAGCCTGGTTTGTGATACCTACGAGGCTATGCGCGACGCCAGCAAAGAAGCCTGGAATTTCATCGCCAATGACCCAGAGCGAATCGCCTCGATCGGAACCAGAGAGTGGGCATGTGTCAGTCTTTAGGGCGGTTGGTATTAGAGGGCGATTCACTCTAAGCGGTTACACCGAGAACTGGATGACCTCGCGCACCAGCGGGTAGATCTCGTGCTGCCAGCGCCGGCCCGAGAACACGCCATAGTGGCCGACGCCCGTCTGCACATGGTGGCGCTTGAGCAGCGGGCGCAGGCCCGTGCAAAGGTCAAGCGCCGCCGAGGTCTGCCCCAGGCCGCAAATATCGTCGCGCTCCCCCTCGACCGTGAAGACAAAGGTATTCTTAATCGCCTCCGGCTTTACCCGCCGGCCACGGTAAAGCAGCTCGCCGGTGGCGATCTCATGCTTCATGAAGATGCGCTCCACCGTTTCAAGGTAAAACTCCGCAGGCAGGTCCATCACCGCCAGGTACTCGTCGTAGAAATCCCGGTGTACGGTGGCAGATTCGTGGTCCTCGGTCACCAGCGAGCGGAACTGGCGCACATGCGCGCTGATATGCTTGTCCAGGTTCATCGAGACGAAGGCGGTAAGCTGCATAAAGCCGGGATAGACGTGCCGTCCCGCCCCTTTATACCGCCACGGCACGACGCCGATCATCTTCTCCTCGAACCAGGCAATATTCTTGCTCTTGGCCAGCAGGTCGACATGTGTGGGGTTGCGGCGAGTATCGATCGGCCCGGCCATTAGCGTCATGCTGCGCGGCGTGGCGGGGTTGTGGTCCTCCGCCATGATCGACACCGCGGCAAGCACCGCCACTGTGGGCTGGCACACGCCAACAACATGGCTGCGCGGCCCGAGCCTCTCCAGAAACATGATCACGTGCTCTACATACTCGTCGAAGCCGAAGCGCCCGGCGGAAACCGGAATATCCCGCGCGTTGTGCCAATCGGTAATATACACGTCGTGGTCGCGCAGCAGCGTCTCCACCGTGTTACGCAGCAGCGTGGAGAAATGCCCGGAGAGCGGCGCCACCACCAGCACCTTGGGCTGCGGGCGGTCGGATTCCTTTTTGAAGTGCAGCAAGGTGCCGAAGGGTGTGGAGAACGCCGCCTCTTCCCGTACCGCCACCTCCTCATTACCGACGAGGACGTGCTTGATCCCGAAATGCGGCCGGGTGTGCGTGGTACCAGCGGAGCCAAACACCTCCAGCGCTGCGCCAACGTGGCGCAGGAAGACACCGTAAGGCGCGCGGGGGGTTACCGCGCGGAGCAGGCGGCTGGTGTCCCGCGCCACTCTACGCCACGGCTCCACAAAATCGGCTTGCACCTGATAGAGCTGGTAAATCATATTACTACACTACCCCAAAGCGGTGGGTTCGCCATTAATGGGCTTGGGTACCATTGATTGGCGGAGTCCCAGTTGTTAATCATGGTTTCAATTGGATAAAAAGGAAAGAGGAACATGGCCGAAGCGACCCTGCTGATTAGCAGCAAGAACTACTCCTCCTGGTCGCTGCGCGGTTTCCTGCTGACCAAACTTTCCGGCCTTTCCTTCACCGAAGAACGCATCTCCCCGGACGATCCGCGCGCCCGTGAGGAATTGCTGATGCGCACATCCTCCATCCTCGTGCCCTGCCTGGTTCATGGCGAGGTGAGCGTGTGGGACACGATCGCCATCGCCGAATACCTCAACGAGACATTCCCCGAGGCGCGGATGCTGCCTGAGGAGAAGGTGGCGCGGGCGCGCTGCCGTTCCATCTCGGGCGAAATGCATTCCGGTTTCGCGGCGCTTCGCTCCTCGCTGCCGATGAACCTGCGCTTCCGCAAGCCCGGCTTCACCGTGTGGTCCTCCGCCCAGGCGGATATCGACCGCATCACCTCGATCTGGCGCGACTGCCTGAACACCTGGAAGGGCCCCTTCCTGTTTGGCCGCCTGCCGACCATCGCCGACTGCATGTATGCTCCCGTGGTCACGCGCTTCCTTTCCTATGACGTGAATGTCGGACCGCTCTGTCAGGAATATTGCGATACCATCCTCTCCTGGTCGCCGATGAAGGAATGGATTGCCGACGCCAAGGAAGAGCCGCAGGAAATCATCGAGCTCGACCTGGATTTCTGATCACGCCCTGGGGACTGCCCCAGACCATTACCTATCGGCATAAAAAGGGGCCCTTTGATGGCCCCTTTTCTGTATGAACAACATAAATTCACCGCAAAGCCATGCGAATCATTTCCACGGCGTGGGCGGCGGCACCGCGCACAGGGCTTCGGCCTCGACCGTGCCAAAATCGGCGGGCGAGGTGATTTCCAGGTATTCCATGTCCGGCGAATAATCGAACAGGTAGTGGACGATGCCGGGCTGCTGGTGCACGCAGTCTCCGGCTTCCACCAGATGCTCCTTGTCCCCGTACATGAACCGGGCCCAGCCCTTGGTCATGAACACGATGTGGAAATCGGCAATATGCTTGTGCCAGCCCGTGCCGCCGCCGCTGGGCGGAAACTCCGGATTTGCCTTCGCCAGCTGGGCGATCACCCTGCCGCCCGTGGCTTCGGCCACCCCGAGATCGCGGTAGAGAAAGAAGCTTCGCAGCCCGTCCGTGCGCCAGGGTGTATCCCCCGGCTTCACATGGGAGAATTTGTTGACGATGGCTTTGTCCGGCATCGGCTTCACTCCATTTGCAGTGGGTGAGAGATGATGCTTGCATAATTCAAGGCAAGAGCGCCAGAAATTTTCGCAGTGCACAATTTTGGCGCGAAACTCAGGCTAGATTCTAGTCATCGCCCCGTTCGGCGCGGACCAGCACCTCGCGCTTGCCGACGTGGTTGGCCGGGCTGACGATGCCGTCCTTCTCCATCTGCTCGATGAGCTTGGCGGCGCGGTTGTAGCCGATGGTCAGGCAGCGCTGCAGGTAGGAGGTGCTGGCCTTGCGGTCCCGCGCCACGATCGCCACCGCCTGGTCGTACAGCGCGTTCTCGGAACTGGTGTTGCCGCCCACGGCGCCGGCCGGCATGGCGGGTCCGTCCTCGTCCTCGACATGCTCGGTCACCTCGTCGAGATAGGCCGGCTCGCCCTGCTCTCGCAGGTATTCCACCACAGCCTCCACCTCCTGGTCGGAGACGAACGGCCCGTGCACGCGGGTGATGCGCCCGCCGCCCTGCATGTAGAGCAGGTCGCCCTGGCCCAGCAGCTGCTCCGCGCCCTGCTCGCCCAGGATGGTGCGGCTGTCGAACTTCGAGATCACCTGGAAGGAGATGCGGGTGGGGAAATTGGCCTTGATGGTGCCGGTGATCACGTCCACAGAGGGCCGCTGGGTAGCCATGATCACATGGATGCCCGCCGCGCGCGCCTTCTGGGCCAGGCGCTGCACGCAGACCTCGATCTCCTTGCCCGCCACCAGCATGAGGTCGGCCATTTCATCAATGAACACGACGATGAAGGGCAGCGGCTCCAGCGCCAGGGGCTGTTCCTCGAACACCGGCCTGCCGGTCTCGGAGTCGAAACCCGTCTGCACCCGGCGGGTGACGACTTCGCCACGCGCCCGGGCCTCGTTCACCCGGTCGTTGTAGCCCGCGATGTTGCGCACCGAGAGCTGGCTCATTGCCCGGTAGCGGCGATCCATCTCGCGCACCACCCATTTCAGCGCCGCGACGGCCTTGGGCGGCTCCGTCACCACGGGGGTGAGCAAATGGGGGATGCCGTCATAGACGGAGAGTTCAAGGATCTTGGGGTCGATCAGGATCAGGCGGCACTGCTCCGGCGAAAGCCGGTAGAGCAGGCTTATGATCATCGCGTTCACACCCACCGACTTGCCGGAGCCGGTGGTGCCGGCAATCAGCAGATGCGGCATGCGGGCGAGGTCGGCGACGACCGGCGCGCCGGAGATATCCTTGCCCAGGGCCAGGGAGAGCGCGCCGTGCTGGGTCTCCCACAGGGAGCTGCCCAGCAGCTCGGAGAGATACACGGTCTCGCGCTTGGCGTTCGGCACTTCGATACCGATGACATTGCGCCCGGCAACCGTGGCGATGCGCACGGCGATGACGGAGAGCGAGCGGGCGATATCCTCCGCCAACCCGACGACACGGGCGGAGCGGATGCCTGGCGCGGGTTCCAGCTCGTACAGCGTAACCACCGGGCCGGGGCGGATTTCCACGATCTTGCCCTGCACGCCATAATCCTGCAGCACGGTCTCCAGCAGGCGGGCATTGCTTTGCAGCGCTTCCTCGGAAGGGCCGGTGCCGGCGCGCTGCGGCGCCGGGCGCAGCAAGTCGAGCGACGGCAGGGTCCAGCCCATCTCCGGCAGCGGCAGGCGCTCCTGCCGTGGCGCCGGGAGTGGGACGGCATTGGGCTTCACAGTGGGCCTGGCCTGGGGCGCAGGCGCAAGAGCAGGCGCAACGGCGACAGGCCGCATCGGCGCGGCGAAGCCGGAGTCATCGTCATCCTCGACCTGCGGCGCTGGAACCCAGGCGCTGCGCGGCATGGCCTGCTGTTCGGCCGTGGTCTGCAGCACGCTGAGCCAGGAGGAGACGGCCTCCGCCCCGCGCCGCCCCTGCTGGACAGAGACCGCGGCGGCACGCGCCGCACGCTCCCCGCCCGCGCGCCATTCGCCGGGGCTGATGCCGAGGGCGAAACCGAAGCAAGCCAGCGCGATGATAAGGGTAATGCCCATGGCGATGCCGGCGGCCATGTGCCCCGTGCTGCCGTGGCTGATGAGGCCGGCGACGATTCCGCCCATGGCGCCGCCAAGCCCCGCCGGCACGGGCCAGGCCGTTTGCGGACCGGGAATCACCACCAGCGCCAAGGCCAGAGCGGTCGAGGCCAGCGGCATGGCCAAGCAGCCCAGCAGGGTGCGGGTTTTCACGCGGCCGATACCGCCGCGCGTGCCCAACAGATAGGCCCAGGCGAGCAGGATGAGCGCCGGGATGCAGCCAGCCACGCCGAAACCCTGCAACAGCAGATCAGCCAGCAAGGCCCCGGGTGGCCCGACGAGATTTCTGGTCGGCGCGCCGCTGGCGGTGTCGAAGGACGGGTCGGCGGGGTTATAGGTGACGATGGCCAGCAGCAGCACAAGCGCCACCAGGGCCAGAAAGAGGCCCATAAGCTCGGCCATGCGCCGGCGCAGCTGCGCCCGCATCGCCGGAGAAATCAACCGCTGCGCTCCCAGATCAACCGCCATGACTCCGATCATAAGCGGTAAGGGCTGATTCTGAAAGTTTTTCTTGGCCCGTCCTGACGGCATGGCCGCCGTCAGGACGAATTTCACCTCAGCGGGCAGTCCAACCCGGTCCCCGCTGGTTGCGTGCTACTGAACGAAGGCGGCGCTGATGGTCAGCGTCACGTCATCGCCGATCAGCGGCACGTAGGTCTTCTGGTTGAAGTCCGAGCGCTTGATCTCGCCACTCGCATTAAAGCCAATCGTGTACTGCTTGGACAGCGGGTTGATGCCCGAGGCGTTGAAGCTCACCTTCAGCGTCTCCGGCTTGGTCACGCCGTGGAAGGTCAGCTCGCCGGTGACCAGCGCAGTGTCCTTGCCGGTGCGTACCACCTTCTCCGACTTGAACTCGATGGTCGGATACTTGGCGGTATCGAACCATTCGGGGGAAGTCAGCTCACCGTCCAGCTTGGTGTTGGTGGTGCTCACGCTGTTGGCCGGGATGGTAATGTCGAAGCTGGTCTCAGAGAGCTTCGCCGGGTCCAGCGTCAGGCTGCCGGAAACGCCGGTGAAATCGCCGTACCAGGTGGTGAAGCCCATGTGCGAGACCGCGAACAGCACGCGGGTATGGCTGGGCTCGACCTGATAGGTGCCGGGCTTCACATGCGCCGGATTGGTATCCGGCGTAGTGGCCTGCGCCAGGGCCGCCGCGGGAGCGGCGGCTAGGGCCAGGGCAAGAAGCGTGGATTTCATATGCTGGGATCCTTTACGCAAGGGCCGCGATGGCGGCCTCGGCATTGGCCAGGGCGCGGGGCTTGAGATCCGGCACGGCCACGCCCTCGGCGCGGACCACGCTGACATCGGTCAGGCCGATGAAGTTCAGCGCCGCGATCAGGTGCGATTCCTGATGCTCGATGGCAGCGCCCGGGTTGCCCGGCGTGTACAGCCCGCCGCGCGAGGAGGCGATGATCACCTTCTTGCCCGCCGGCACCAAGCCGACCGGCGCACCGTTCTCGCCGTACTTGAAGGTCTTGCCGGTGACCAGGATGCGGTCGAGCCAAGCCTTCAGCTGACTCGGGACGCCGAAATTATACATTGGCGCGCCGATGACAATGATGTCGGACGCGAACAGCGTGTCGAGGAAGGATGCGCCGGTGGCGATATCCGCCTGGGTGGCGGAATCCGCCGGGGGGTGGCCGAACATGGCGCCGATATGCGCGGGGGAGAGATGGTCGACCGGCGTGGCGACGAGGTCGAGATAGGTAACCTCCAGCCCTCGGTGCAGGGCGGCCTCGCGGGCGACGATGCCGGCGGTAAGCTGGCGGGAGACGGAATTTTCGCCCAGCACGGACGAATCGATATGCCAAAGCTTCATCAGGAAATACTCCGAGTAAACGCCGGTTCTGGCGCGACGGCACTTCAATATAGCTCCCCAAACACCCGAAGAAGCCTATATAATAATATGGATACCATCTGATTTATCGATAGGACTGCCACATGCTCGAAGGCGTGACCCTGGACCAGCTGCGCATGTTCATCGCCGCGGCGGAGATGCAAAGCTTTTCCGCCGCCGGGCGGCGCCTGCACCGCGCGCAATCGGTAATCAGCCAGGCCATTGCCAATCTCGAAGCGCAGCTCGGGGTGCCCCTGTTCACGCGCGAAGGGCGGTATCCGGAACTCACCGGGCCGGGAAAGCTGCTGCTGGCGGATGCCAGGACAGTGACCGCCAGCCTGACGGCGCTGAAGGCGCGGGCAAAGGGCATGGCGGAAGGGCTGGAGCCGGAACTCTCCGTCGCCATCGACGTGATGTTCCCCATGAACGTGCTCACCCGCGCCGCCGCCGCCTTTGGCGAGCATTTTCCCGTCACACCGCTGCGGCTCTACGTGGAGGCACTGGGCGGCGTGGCCAAGGCGGTGCTGGACCAGCAATGCGGGATCGGCATCATGGGCTCGCTGCCGCTCAGCACGCCAGACCTCGTCACGGAACGGCTGCTCGCGGTGCAGATGGTCTTTGTAGCGGCTCCCGGCCATCCGCTCGTGAAGCTGGGCCGCCCGGTCACGGAATGTGACCTCGCCCAGCACATCCAGCTCGTGCTCACCGATCGCACAGACCTATCGAAGGGGCGGGAATTCAGCGTGATGTCCCCGCGCAGCTGGCGGCTGGCGGATATGGGGGCGAAGCATGCCTTCCTGCTCGCCGGGCTGGGCTGGGGCGGCATGCCGCTCGAGATGGTGGCGCGGGATTTGCGCGAGGGCGCGCTGGTGGAACTGAAGCTGCTGGACGCGCCGCCACAGGTGCAGATGGCGATGTCCGCCGCCTATCGCGCGGACGAACCGCCAGGGCCAGCCGGGCGGTGGTTCGTCGAACAGCTCAAGCACCATGCTTGGGCGCTGGAAGCCTCAGGCTGAACTTACATCGCGGCCATGGTCGAACTGTCAGGCACGTAGGTCCTCAGATAGTCCTCGATCTGCTGGACGTCATCCTCCAGCGTCGCTGCGGCGACGTACCCGTCCGGCCGAACAAGCCAGATGCAGCGCGGGCTCAAGACCGGGCGCAACTCGGCCTCCAGCAGATCGGCGAATCGCTTGTGCAGGGCATCGACCTTTGGGCTGGAGTTGGCGAACAGCGCGAAGCGCGGCGTATCTCCAATGCCAAACTTCGGCTGGCCCTCGTGGGGAACCATGCGGTCACCGGGGCCAGGACCGGGCAGAGCCCGGTCCTCGATGCCGTTGATCGGGCTGTGCCGGTACGCGTGCGAGACTTCCGCCAGACGCTCGGCCAAAGCCTTGCGTGCCGGAGCCAAGCCGAAAAAGATGTTGCCGAACACATTGCGGGCAAATTGGGCGGTCGGATTCTTCAGCAACGTCAGCATCTCGGCGCGGGAGATGTTGGTGAAAACTTCCTCCGCCAAGGCATGGCGCTCGGCATTGTAGCTGTCCAGCAGAGCCTCCGCATTGGCGACGCCGCGGCAAACCAGGGCCAGCTTCCAGGCAAGATTGACGGCATCGTGGATGCCCATGTTCAGCCCCTGCGCACCCACCGGATTGTGCATATGCGCTGCGTCCCCAGCCAGGAACACGCGCCCGGCGCGGTAGCTGGACATGTTGTGCTCATGGACGCGGAAGGCGGAAAGCCAGACCGGGTCCGACACGGTGACGCCGCCGGGGCCACGTGCATCCACCACCGCCTGCACCTGCGCCAGAGTCGGCTGTTCCGGGCGCTCGCCATGCACATCGTGCAGAGCGGCGGTCACGCGGTACAGACCGGAGGGCAGCGGGAAAATGCCAAAAAACCCATCCTCGCTCCAGAAGGAGCTCAGCTCAGTGCGCGGGGAACTGAACCCCTCGAGCCGCACGTCTGCCAGAAGCCAGTCGCTCTGATGCGCCGGGCCCGTGGCGGACAGGCCGAGGGCTTTGCGCACGAAGCTGCCGCCGCCATCGCAACCAATGAGATAGGGGGTCTGGAAGGTCTCCAGTTTGCCATCGGCGTGGCGCAACTCGGCGATCACACGGTCCGGGCCATTGGTGAAACCTTCAAGCACGGTGCCACGCTCCACCTGTACGCCTAACGTGGCCAGATGCGCGGTCAGCACCCGCTCTGTTTCCGCCTGCGGCAGCATCAGCGCGTAGGGGTGGGTGCTGTCGATCTCCGAAAGCTCAATGCGGCCGATGCGCTTGGCCCCGGTCTGCAGGCTCACCGAGTCCACCTTCTGCCCCTTGGCGATCAGCGCGGCGCTGATGCCGCTGTGATCGAAAAGTTCAAGCGTGCGGGTCCAAAGGAACAGCGCACGGGACTGCCCGCTGGGTTGCAGTTCCTTATCTATGATACGCACCGGCACGCCGTAACGGCGCAGCTCGGCCGCCATGCACAACCCCACGGGGCCAGCCCCGACAACAAGAACTTCCCGACTCATCGGCACCTCCTGCCCTTTCCCACGCGCAACTCTGTACGCGACCGGGCCTTTCTTGTCCTTGACGCAAATCAAGCTGGGGTTGGGGGGCAGTTGTTCGGCGTTGGTGAATTTGTGACTGTACGGTTACGGGCAGCACGAAACGATATCTGACATTCGGCTCATCGCCGGGCCGAGCTGCGATAGCAGCTGGTCGCGTTTCTTGGTGAAGACCGTCACGTCCCAGATCGGCGCATCCATGGACAAGCCAACAAGCCAGCGGAAAATCAGGTTATAGGTCAGCGTTGTGTCTGCCTGTGAACGCTTGGTTTTCGTTACGACTGTTGGCGTTTGATGCGTTTTTTGCGGTGTTTTTGATAGGCTGCGTTTTCCGGAGCGCTTGGCAGTCTTGGATCGAAGCGTAGGCTGATAATCGAAACACGGACGGCATTTTCGTCGGGGTGGTTTTCGTCGCGTTCTATACCGCTCAGCTAACGACCACCCTGACCGTTGAGCAGATTCGAGGCGCGATCGATGGACCGGGCGATTTGCCGGGCAAGCCGGTTGCCACAATAGTGTGGCAGCACCGCCGCCGATTATCTTGATGAGGTAAACGCACAGGTCCAGGGATTCCCGACGACCGATGAGATGTTTAAGGCTCGCCTGGACAAAAAAGTTAATACCGTGGTCTTCAGCTCACCGGTGCTTCTTTACTATGCTTCGCATGAGGGAAAGGGACTTGTGGAGTTGGTCGGCCTTGAGTTTAACACAGCGCCAATCGCGTTCACGGTGCAATTGAACAGCCCCCTGCGCAGGCAGATCGACATTGCTTTGCTCAAGCTTCGTGAGATTCGCACGTATCAGCAGATTTACGCCAAGTGGTTCGGCGCTCCCCAGTAAGAGCCAACGAGGAATGGGGACGGGCTCATTGGTTGAACCAGCGATATTGCAGCGTCACGCCGACTGTCTGGTAGTGCACGGCGAAGCGTCCAGTCAGCCACCTGGACCAGGTCAGTTTCGCGGCGAAACCCGGTGCGATCGGGACTGACATTGTCAGGCCAAAGCGCGAACTCTTTTGATAATCCTGCGCGGGCACGTCATTGATGCTGGTCTTGCCGCCAGTGTAGTAGGTTGCGTCCGCCGCAAGCCACAGGCCGGGGCGGAAATTATAGCCTCCATGCACCTCGAACGTGTAGATTGGATCCTGGTTGCGCACGTGCCCTTGAAAGTAATCGTCGTTGTCGGTGAATACCCAGGCGCCCGTATAGGCTTCCGCGAACCAGTTTCCCAATGGCTGCGACAGGCCGATCTCGGGCTTGAAGGCCCAGCGATGGGAACTGATGTTGATGAGGCGCTGTGGCTCATATTGACCCGTGGGCGGTATGATGACGAGGCTCACGCCGAGTGCGGTGGCTGGCTGGCGTTGCATGAACTCGGCCGGCGTGAGCGCGGGGCCGCCCAGCAGGTTTGCCGCCAGCCGGATTCTCATATCCCCAAGACCAGATCGGATCAGGCGCTCGCCCTGCGTCTCGAGTTGTCCCTTGAGTTCGCCACTGTAGTAGGGGGCTAAGATGGCGGCGCTTGCAGAGCGCCCGAGGAGGCCGAAAGTATGTTCATAGCCGAAACTGTAGGCGTCGATCTTCGACTTGACGCCCGTAATCGGCAATGACGGGTCGAGCGACACGCTGCCGCTCGTGTCCGAGAAGCCGGAGATGAGAAAGTTGGTGCCGATCGGAGACGCCGAATAGGCGCGCGGCTCCAAATCCTGGGCGTGAGCAATGCCGATGCCCCATACGAGGCTGGCCGCAGCGACGACGGCCGCACCGCCGCCGAGGCTGGAGGAGATCCTCATCCGTGGCGCCCTGGCACGCACCTCATTCGAACGGGCTGGCGCGAAAGAGCATGCTCATGATCACCGCGAGCGCAAAAGCAACAAAGGATGAACGCGGTTAAGTGCGAAAACGAGGGCGGCGGCGGCTTGGTGAACACCTGGTCATCAATCATGACAACTTACTTTCTGGAAACACTCGCCGTGCCACCGATGTGGTTTTACATAGGAAATTTTGATTAACCAGGGCAGCCGCGTCTATTTGGTGTATTCATCACCGTATCGCAACTTCATGAAAAGAGTGAACGAACGGCGTTGTTAACTATTGGTAACTGAAAATTATCTGGTACGCTCGGCGATTGTGACCATGTCAACAATTTAGCACACAGATCGGCATCTGAACCGAATACCGATTTGCAGCCAGATCGCCGTCTTGCGCCGGGAGACGTAGTGTAAATTATTGACTGTCTGGGGCCAGCTTCTGAGCCATTTGTAAATTATTATGCACCGCGGACACGCTCGGCATGGAGGAAGAAATCAATGAAAGACGACAAGGATAAGAGCACAGAAACGGCCGACCACGAAGTCAAGCGAGATGAGAACGGCACGGCAAAGAGTGCGGTTGCCGCAAAGCATGCGTCTCCTGTCGTTTTGATGGCCCAAAGTGGCCGTCACGCCGCTGGTTCCGCGGCGCGCGTGCGCGCACCCAGTGAGCGCCGTGCCCAAGGAAAGGCATTGCGGGAGGCGGTGCCGCGCACGGCGCATGCGGGCTGGAAGGCGCCTAAGGACCGGCGCGATCCGATCGAGTTACTGGCCGAGGGGAACAAAGGCCGCGTTCCTGAACTGATCCCTATCCGTTTCGGGCGGATGATGCAGTCGCCATTCACATTCTATCGCGGCTCGGCGGCCATCATGGCGGCCGATCTGGCGACCACCGCGCAATCGGGGCTGCGGGTGCAGGCTTGCGGCGATGCGCATCTGATGAACTTCGGCGGCTTCGCGACGCCGGAGCGGCAAATTGTGTTCGACATCAACGATCTCGACGAGACGCTGCCGGCACCGTGGGAATGGGATGTCAAGCGGCTGACCGCGAGCGTGGTGATCGCCGGACAATATCTCCGGCTGAGCGAGACTGAGTCGGCCCATGCGGCCGAGGCAACGGTGCAGGCCTATCGCGAGCACATGAACGATTACTCGTCCATGCGGGCGCTCGAGGTCTGGTACGACAAGATTAGCGTAGAAGATACGATGGCGGCGGTCGACGAAGAACGCCGTCACATAATTAAGCAGCGGGTCGAGAAAGAGACGGAAAAAAGCTCTCCGGAATTCTCGTTTCCGAAGCTCGTCGAGCATCGGGGCGCCGAGCCACGGTTCAAGGATGATCCACCATTGATCTTTCACCCCTCGGTGGAGTTAGCACCAGGGGTAACGACGGGATTCCGTGAACCGTTGGCACGCTATCGCGCGTCGTTACCCGATCATGTCCGCGTGCTGTTTGACCGTTACCGCCTCTGCGATGTCGCGATAAAGGTCGTCGGCATTGGCAGCGTGGGCACCATGTGCAGCATCGGGCTGTTCGTCGCAGCGGAGGACGATCCGCTGTTCCTGCAAATTAAAGAAGCACGGGCGTCGGTGCTCGAACCCTATGCGGGCAAGGGCGTTTACGAGCACCAAGGCCAGCGGGTGGTGTGCGGTCAGCGCCTCATGCAATCCGCAAGCGACGTCTTCCTAGGATGGTCAACGGGCGTAAATGGCCGTGATGTCTACGTGCGTCAGCTCCGCGACGTAAAACTCTCGCCGATCATCGAGGATTGGGACGTCGATATGCTGCGGGAGTTCGGGAAACTGTGCGCGTGGGCGCTGGCGAAGGCGCATGCCCGATCAGGCGATGCCGCGAAGATCGCAGGCTACATGGGCTCGAGTTCCACATTCGATGACGCGATCTGCGAGTTCGCAGTGGAATATGCCGACCAAAACCAGCGGGACTATCGTGCGTTCATTAAGGCGATCAGGGAAAAGCGTCTGGAGGCGAGCGCCGACACATAGTGTTGCTTGGCGCGGCGTTTGCCACCCTACCGGCACCCAACCGCTATTTCTGCAAATTCGAAACCTGCGGCGTTTACAAAGGGGGTTGGTGTTCTGATGAATTTGCGCACATGAACTGCGCGCGAGACTGTCCGAATGGCCGCGTGGCCTTGTCGATGATGCGCACCGGCACGCCGTAGCGGCGCAGCCCCACCCGCCAAAGCGAACAACCCCTCACGAAATCGACCGCCTGACCATGAACGTCGCGGCGACGAGCAAGACAACCGCGATCAGCAGCATCGGCCAGGACTGCGCCACCACCACGCTGGCGGGCAGGTTTTCCAGGAACATGCCGCGGGAGATCACCAGCATATAGCGGACCGGGTCGAGGAGGCTCAGCATCTGCATGGCGCGCGGCATGTTCTCCACCGGGGTGGCATAACCCGAGATCATGATCGCCGGAGCGAGGAAGACGAACGCGCCGAGAATCGCCTGCTGCTGCGTGCGGGTGAAGGAGGAGATAGCCAGCCCCAGCCCAACGCCGGTCAGGCTGTACAGGGCGAGGCAAAGCTCCAGCACGGGCAAATTGCCCTTGAACGGCAGGCGGAACAAGATCAGCGCCGCCAGCAGCACAAGATTCGCCTCGAAGAGGCCGACGACGAGCGAGGGCACAGCCTTGCCGAGCATGATCTCCGCCGGGCGCAACGGCGTGACCAGCATCTGCTCATATGTTCCCAACTCCTTCTCACGCGCGAGCGAGAGCACGCTGACCAGCGTGGTCATGATGAGCGAGAGGGCAACAACGAGACCGGGCAGGATGAACCAGCGGCTCTCCAGTTCCGGGTTGTGCAGGTCTGTCAACTCGATATCCAACGGCTGCGGCGCGGCGGGGTTGAGGCGCTGGGCATAGGCGGCGGTGATCTCGGCGGCGTAGTCGCCGATCAGCAGCGCGGTGTTGGAACGGCGCGCATCGATGAGCAGCTGCACATGCGAGGGGCGTCCGGCCAGCATGTCGGCCGAGAATCTTTGTGGAATATGCAGCACGGCGGCTGCGGTTTTCGATTCCAGCATTTGCTGCGCCTGGATCGGGCTGAACACATCCGGCGCCGGGGCAAAGGCAGGAGAATAGGAAAATCCGCGAATATACTCGGCCGATTGCGAGCCGAGATCCTCGTTCCAGACCGAGAGCGGCACATGCCAGACATCGTAATTGGCCGCGTTGGCGAAGACGATCACCTGAATAAGCGGCGGGATCAGCATCACGTAGCGGGTCTGCTTGTCCGCCCAGAGCGAGGTGAGTTCCTTGATGATGAGAGCAAGGATGCGTGACAGCATGGCAGGTCAGTCCAGGCGGCGATGCGTGACCGCCAGCGTGGCGGCAATGGCGGCCACCGCGGAGATGGCGAGGCCGCAGAGATTGGGGATGAGCACGGACCAGATATTGCCCGCGAGAAAGAGCGTCTGCATCGCAGCGACAAAATAGCGCGCCGGAAACAGATAGGTGAGGAGCTGAAGCCAGCGCGGCATGGAGGCGATGTCGAACAGCATGCCGGACAGCATGATCGCCGGCATCATCGTGGTGATGAAGGAGAGCTGCGCCGCGACGAACTGGTTGCGCGTGATGGTGGAGATGAACAACCCCTGTGCCAGGGCGTATACCAAGAACAGCGCGGCGGTTAAGGTGAGCGCGCCGAGCCCGCCATGCAGCGGCACGCGGAACACGAACACGGTGATGAGCACGGACATCGCCATGGACCCCATGCCGAGGACAAAATACGTGCCTAGCTTGGCGCCGATGAGCTCTGCCATGGCGGCAGGCGAGGCGAGCATGGCTTCCATGGTGCCGCGCTCCCATTCGCGCGCGACAATGAGCGCGGTGAGCAGCGTGCCGGTCATCGACATAACCAGCGCGATGGCGCCGGGCACGATGAAGTCCGCGGAGCGAAGCTGCGGGTTATACCAATAGCGTGTCTCCAGCACCGGCCCGCCTCCGGTGGAAAACCTACGTTCCGTGGCCACATCCTGCAGCCAGACGGTGAAAGCGCCGGTGACATAGCCCTGCAGCAGCCGCGCGGTGTTCGGATCGGTCGCGTTTACGGCGAGCTGGGCCACCGCCGGCCAGCGCGCCGGGCGTTCCAGCCTCTCGGCGAAATCCTGCCGCAAGGTGAGGATGCCGCGCACTTCTTCCGTGTCCAACGCACGCCGAGCGGCCTGTCCGCTCGGCGCCCAGTACACGGAGAGATAAGGCGAGGCGTCGAGCGCCTCCTCGATGGCCCGCGTCTGCGCCGCCCCGGCCTCCACCACGGCGGCGAGCTTCATCCGGTTCGCGTCGAGCGTCATGCCGTAACCGTTGACGATGAGCATGATGAACGGCAGCAGGAAGGCGATCAGCAGGGCCGAGGGGTCGCGCAGGATCTGCAGCATCTCTTTTCGCACCAGGCCATGCAGCCGTTGCAGCCGGGGGCTCATGCAGCGGCTCCGTCGATGAGGGCGATGAAGGCATCCTCCAATGTCGGGTCGGGCAGTTCCACCGAGCGCACGCGGGCGCGCAGCGCGGCGGGCGTGTCGGTAACGAGCACGCGGCCCGCATTGATAATGGCGAGACGGTCGCAATATTCCGCTTCGTCCATGAAATGGCTGGTGACCAGTACTGTCACCCCCCGCGCCGCCAGCTCGCTGATGCGGCCCCAGAAGGCGCGGCGGTTGAGTGGATCGACGCCGGAGGTCGGCTCGTCGAGGAATAATATCTCGGGCCGGTGCAGCAGCGCTGCCGCCAGCGAGAGGCGCTGCTTCAGCCCCAGCGGCAGCGCGGCGGCAATGCTCTCGGCCACATCGGCCAGCTCGAAGCGCTCCAGCGCGCCGGCGATGGCGGTGCGGCGGGCGGCGCGGTCCAGCCCGTAGGTGCGGGCGAAGAAACTGAGATTCTGCTGCACCGTGAGCTCACCGTAGAGGGAGAATTTCTGCGCCATGTAGCCCATGCGGCCGCGTGCCTCGGGGGCGGCGGCGAGCAGGTTCTGCCCCGCCACCAGCGCGGCGCCTTCGCTTGGGCGCAGCAAGCCGCAGAGCATGCGGAAGGTGGTGGACTTGCCCGCGCCGTTGGGGCCAAGCAGGCCGAAGATCTCGCCCCGCGCGATGGAGAAGCTGACATCGTTCACCGCCACGAAATCGCCGAAGCGGCGGATCAGGTGCTTCACCTCGATCACCGCGCCGCCTGGGCGCGTCGCGGCAGGGGCTGGTGGTGGTGGTGCGGGCGCGGGCGGGGGCGGAGTTGCGGCCAGCAGCCGGTCAACGAAGCCGTCCTCGAAGCGTGGCGGCACCAATCGGGTATCGCTGCCGCCAAGCAGAGACCCATCAGGGGGCGCGGCGCCGGAGGCCAGCACCAGGCGCAAACTGTCACCCTGCACCAGCGCATCCAGAACCCCCGGCAAGGTCTTCGCCACGGCAACGGCGCGGCGGCGCTGGGCAGCGGGGAGCGTCACCCGGCACACGCGCCCGGCCAGCGGGGCGAGGAAATCCGCCGGCGGACAGTCTGAGAGCAGCTTACCCTGATGCAACAGCAGCACGGAGGCGCAGCGCTCGGCTTCATCCAGATACGACGTGGCCCAGACCACGCCCATCTCGGTGCCCCCGGCTTTCGCCTCCGCCATCATGCGCTCGACAATGCGCCACAGCTCCCGGCGCGAGGCCGGATCGACGCCGACGGAAGGTTCATCGAGCAGCAGCAGCTTGGGACGCGAGAGCAAAGCACAGGCCAGGCCCAGCTTCTGCTTCATGCCGCCCGAGAGCGCCCCGGCTTGGCGCGCGGTGAACGGCGCGAGGCCCGTGAACTCCAGCAGCATCTTGCTGCGCTCCTCCCGCGCGGCGTCCCGCAGGGCGTGCAGGTCGGCGAAAAGCGAGAGGTTTTCCGCGACGCTAAGATCCTCGTACAAGCCGAAGCGCTGCGGCATATAGCCGATGAACGGATGCGCCGCGGCGGCATCGGTCGCCATGTCGTGCCCCATCACCTCCACGCGCCCCGCCGAGGGGCGCAGCAACCCGGCCAGATGCCGCAGCAGCGTGGTCTTGCCCGCGCCGTCCGGCCCGGCCACGCCGGTGATCACCCCCGGCGCGATCTCGGCGCTGATGCCGTCGAGCGCCCTGGTGCTGACGCCCTTGCTGGTGAATACATGGCTCAGCCCCTCGGCGCGGGCGAGCGGGGTCATGGCGGCAGCGTCACGGTCACCGGCATGCCCTGGCGCAGGCCGTCATCGGCATCCGTCACCCGCACGCGGAAACGATAGACCAACTGCGTGCGCAGATCCGGCGTCTCCACCGTTTTCGGCGTGAATTCCGCCACCGGCGACACATAGCCGATCACCCCGTGATAGGTCTTGCTCCCCGGCGTGTCCCCCGTGATGGTGACTTTCGTGCCCGGGGCGACACGGCCCAGCATGGTCTCCGGCGCGAAGGCGCGCACCCAGGTCTCCGAGGTATTGGCAATGGAATAGACACTGCTGGAGGGCAGCACGACCGTGCCGGGCTCGATCACCCGGGTCATGATCACACCATTCACCGGCGAGTAGAGCTTCGTGTGGCTTTCCTCGGTCTGCGCCAGCGCCACCTGAGCCTCGGCCTCCTGGTACTCGGCGCGGGCAGCGTCGATCTCCTGCTTGCGCGGGCCGTTGATCAGCTCTGTGAGCTGGGCCTGGGCGCCGTCCACCCGGGCTTGGGCGGAATCGAGCGCCATGCGGGCGTCGTCCAGCGTCTGCTCCGGGGTGGCGCCGCGCCCGACCAGCGACTTCTGGCGAACGAACGACACCTTCGCATGCTCCAAGTCCGCCTGGGCCGCGGCCAGGGCGGCGCGGGCATGGTCGATATCCTCGTAGCGCGATCCAGCAAGCAAAAGATCGAGCTGCGCCTTGGCGGCGTCACGCTTGGCCACGGAATAGGCCAGGGCGTTGGCGTAGGTGGCGTCGTCCAGCGTGGCCAGAAGCTGCCCGGCCTTCACCCTGTCGCCCTCCTCGTTGAACATGGCGCTCACCCGTCCCTCGGCATTGAAGGCAAGGTCCACTTGGCGGATCTCTACATTGCCATACAGCGTCCGGGTCTCGCCGCCCGGGGCCAGAAGCCACCAGCCAAGCACGCCAATTGCAGCTGCACCAGCGGCCAGCAAAACGAACTTACGCCTCAGCTGCATGGACTACGTCTCCAGACATTCCAGATAACCGTGCCGCCTTGGCCGCACATTGACCCCGATCAAACATCATGGCCAGCCGGATGGCTTGACGGCGCCGGCTCTTGCGTGCCTCCCTCCGCCCCATGCCTACCAAGCCCGCCGCGCGCTGATGCCCACCCCCCTGCCCCTTCTGACCGACGCGCCTGACTGGCGGGAATGCCCGCATTGCGGCCAGTTCTGCCGCCGGGGGCCACGCCGCCCCGGCATGGTGGCGGAATGCCCGCGCTGCGGCGAGGTGCTGTGGCGCATGCGCCAAGTCGGGCCGAGCTTCCCCCTCGCCTGCGCTTTGGCGGCGCTGGTGTTCTATCTGTTCGCGCTGACCGCCCCGTTTCTGGAAATCGAGGCCTATGGGAGGTTCGCACTGGCGCGGCTGGATACCGGCCCGGAGCAACTGCTGGCCCAGGGCTGGGGGCTGGTGGCGGCGGCGGTGTTCACCGTGACCCTGCTCGGCCCGGCGGCCAAGCTCGCCATTCTGCTGGTTACCCTGGGCGGGCAAGGTTGGCTGCCGCCGCGCGTGCTGAAAACCCTGCTCCGCTGGTATAAGCCCGTCTCCCCCTGGGCGATGATCGACGTCTACCTGCTTGGCTTTCTCGTCGCCTATACACGGCTCGTCGGCATGGCAGAGGTGCATCTGGACACCGCTCTCTACGCGCTGATTGGCTGCATGGTGGCCATGGCCGCGGCCGATGGCAGCCTGGATATCGATGCGTTATGGCACACGTTGGACGAGCGCAACGAAAACGCCCCCTATCCGGCGGAGGGCGAACGAATCGGCTGCGACTCCTGCGGTCTGATGAACCATGCGGCGGAGGGCGAGCCATGCCGCCGCTGCAATGCGCCCTTGCGCCGGCGCAAGGTGAACAGCATCAGCCGCGCCTGGGCCCTGGTGATCGCCGCAGCCGTCCTTTACATCCCGGCCAATATCTATCCCGTCATGGTCTTCACCAGCCTGGCAAAGACCCACGGATACACCATCATGCACGGCATCGTCGAACTTGGGCAGGCGGGGCTGTGGCCGCTCGCAGTGCTGGTGTTCTTCGCCAGCATTGCCATCCCGCTGACAAAGCTTTTGATTATGGCCTATATGCTGACCATGACTCAACTTGGCCGCACCGAACACCTGCTGGGACGTACCCACGCCTACCGACTTGTCGATTTAATTGGCCGCTGGTCGATGATCGACGTATTCATGATCTCGATCCTGGTCGCCCTGGTACGCTTCGGGCAATTCGTTAGTGTACAGGCCGATGTCGGCGCGGTCTGCTTCGCAGGCGTGGTGGTGCTGACGATGTTCGCCGTCACCGCTTTTGACCCCCGGTTAATGTGGGACACGCTGGGGCCGGCGGATTAACAGGCATGAGCGACACCTCTCCCGCGCATACCGCGCCGCGCGCGAAGCTGCGCCGCCCGCGCTTCCAGCTCGTCTGGCTGATCCCCATCGTTGCGGCGATGATCGCCGGCTATCTCGGCTACCGTACAATCATGGAGCAGGGGCCACTGCTCACTCTCACCTTCGCCTCGGCGGATGGGCTGCAGGCCGCGCAGACCCAGGTGAAGTACAAGGCCGTGGCGCTCGGCACCGTGGAGAGTATCGATCTCGCCAAGGATAACAGCCATGTTGTCGTCAAGGTGCGGATGAACAATGTCGGCGCGCGCTTTCTCAACAGCCATGCGCGTTTCTGGGTGGAGCGGCCGCGCCTCGACCTCGCCGACACATCCGGCATCGAGACATTGGTTTCCGGGGCCTATATCTCCGTCGATCCCGGCGTGCCTGGCGGCACGTATCAGGACAATTTCATCGGGCTGGAGCAGCCCCCGGGCGTGCGCTCGGACGAGCCGGGCAGCACCTACACCCTCACCGCCGATACGCGCGGCTCGCTGCAGTCAGGCTCGCCGGTATTCTACCGCGATGTCGTGGTTGGTGAGGTGCTGGGCTACGATCTGGGCAACGGGCTTGGCCCGGTGAAGATCAGTGTCTTCATCCGCGCACCGTATGACAATCTGGTGCGCCCGGACAGCCGGTTCTGGAATTCCTCCGGCGTCTCGCTGGGGATTCAAGGCGGCGTGCTGCAGTTGCAGCTGCAATCCATGCAGGCTCTGCTGGCGGGCGGCGTAACCTTCAGCGTGCCGCCGGCAGCGGAAAATGAGAGCCCGAGCCCGAATGGCGCCAGCTTCCCCCTCTATGCCTCGGCCCAGCAAGCCGATACCGCAACCTACCGCACGCAGATCCCGCTCGTCGCCTACATGAACAGCGATGTGAGCGGGCTGACACCGGGCGCGCCTGTGAACATGCTAGGCATACAGGTCGGCGACGTGACTGCGGTATCGCTGCAGGTCGACCCCGCAACCGGCACGGCGCGGGTGCGCGTGGCCATGCAGGTGCAGCCGGATCGCGTGCTCGCACTCAACCAATCGCAAACCCCCAGCCAGGTGCAAGCCGTGTTCCAGCGCTTCGTCGACCACGGCATGCGCGTGGAACTGGGCACGGAGAGCTACGTGACCGGGCAGAAGATGATCGATCTGACCACGGTGCCCGGCGCGGGCCCGGTGCCGGTGACGCGCGAGGGCGACGCGCTGGTGCTGCCGGTGCAGCCCGGCGGGCTGGACACAATGATGGCCAATGCCGCCGATATTTCGGCCAAGCTTGACAAGGTTCCATTCCAGCAGATCGGCGACAACCTTAACAAGCTGCTCGTCACCGCCAACGGCACGCTGGGCGGCAAGCAGATGCAGCAGACACTTACTGGGCTGGCGGCAACGTTGCAGAGCGCCAACACCACGTTGCAGGCGTTGAACCAGGGCTTCGGCGCGGATTCCGATTTCCAGCGCAGTACGCAGCAGGTTTTGCAGGAGACGAACGCGGCCATGCAGTCGGTGAAGGCGCTCTCGGATTATCTCAGCCGCAATCCGCAGGCCCTGCTGCTGGGGAGGAAGAGCCAATGAGACGGCGTGGATTTTCACTCCTGCTGGCGGCATCGCTCGCCGGCTGCGCCGCCCCGGCGCCGCGCTATTACCGCCTGGCGGCTGTGCCGGGCGCCACGCGCGGCGGCGATGGCCGGCGCATCGGCGTGCGTAACGTCGGCATTCCCGGCGATCTCGACCAGAACGCCCTGGCGCGGCCCGGCAATGCGTATGAGTTGAACGCCTATGCCAACGACCTGTGGGCGGCGCCGCTGGCGGCGATGCTGCAGACCGTGATGGTGCAGGACCTGGCACAGCGCCTGCCCGGCGACGTGGTGCTGCAAGATGGCGGAGCGATCGGCGCTATGCCGGATGTCTATGTGGAGATCCAGGTGCTCCGCTTCGCTCCCAATGCCTCGGGCAGTGTAACGCTTGAAGCCCAGATCGGCGTGCGCCCGGTCAGCGCTCAGGCGTGGAAGCTGCAAGGCTTTTCCGCCACCGCCCCCGGGGGTGACACGCCCGAGGGCCTTGCCGCGTCGATGAGCGCGCTCTGGGGGCAGGCCGCGGATGTGGCGGCAGGGCTGGTGTAGCCCGCTGCCAGGCATGATCATCGCCCAGGCCATCCTCGCGCTGCATCTGCTCGTCATTGCCTTCAATATTGCCGGGCTGATCATCATTCCGCTCGGTGCCTGGCGCGGCTGGCGGATTGTGCGGATCGCCTGGTTGCGCCTGCTGCATCTGGGCCTGCTTGGCGTGGTCACCGCCCAGGCACTCGCCGGGCGCGCCTGTATTCTGACGATCTGGCAAAACCGGCTGGCGGGCAGCAACCAGCCGGTACAGCCGATGCTCATGCGCTGGGTGGATGGCCTGATCTACTGGAATTTACCGATCTGGGTCTTTGCCCTGCTATACAGCTTGGTGTTTTTGTATGTGCTGGCGCTGACAGTGCTGGTGCCATTCTGGCGGCATCCTTAACCCGTCTTTTGTCAGCCCGCACCCAGCACAAACGTCGCCGACTCGATATCGAAGCTTCCGTCATCGCCAGTGGCGAAGTGCGCCCGCACCTCTTCCGGCGCGGCGCGCTGCAATTGGCGGATGGCGGCGGCGAATTCCGGCGGAGTTTGCGTACGCGCGATCCAGGAGGCAAACTCCATGCGCAGGCGGCGCAGCGTGGTGCTTTGCACGGTAAATCCAGCGCGGGCGAGTTCGGCCACCCATTCCGGAACAGAGTAGTTACGCACATGCGAGGCATCGCGCAGCAATTCCACGGCTTGCAGATGCGTATCGAGCACGCGGGCATTTGGCGCCACGGTGTCGATGAACACGGCCATCCCGCCGGGTTTGAGCACACGGTGCGCCTCGCGCAAACCAGCCGGGAAATCCTGCCAGTGATGCGCAGTAAACCGGCACAGTACGATATCGAACGCGGCGTTGGCGAAGGGCAAATCCTCCGCCGGCGCCCGCCGGGTTTCGATATTCCCTAGCCCCTTCAGCGCGGCGGTTTTCCGCACCTGGTCCAGCATCGCGGTCGTGACGTCCACCGCCACGACCCGGGACACATGCGGCGCGGCACGGTAGCTCACATGCCCGCCGCCACAGCCAAGATCGAGCACTTGCGCATCGCCGTGCGCGCCCAGCAGAGACTCGATCTGGTCGAGATCCGCCCCTTGCGCGTGCACGGCGCTGGTTACGTAATCGGCGGCACGAGGCGTATATTGCATTGCGGCGAAATTTTGTTCCGACATGGGACAGAGCTTAGCGGCGCACCGGCCTGCCCGGCAAGTTACACTCCCGCCGGGAGAAAGCACCCGGATCAGTGGCCCTATGACCGCGCGTGATTTTGTGCAACCAAATGGCCAGCCCCTCGAGAGGAAGTTTCATGCTGGAAAGCCCTGATATCCTGGTCGAGACTGTTGGTTCGCTGGGGCGCATCCGCCTCAACCGGCCAAAGGCGATCAACGCGCTGACGCTGGAGATGATCCGGACCATCGAGGCGGCGCTAACCGGCTTCGAGAATGACCCAGCCGTCGCGGCGGTGCTGGTCACCGGCGAGGGTGAACGCGGCCTGTGCGCCGGTGGGGACATCCGCCTGCTGTACGAGCACAGGCATGAGGGCACCAGTTTCGGCGCGACCTTCTTCCGTGATGAATATCGGATGAACGCGCATATCGCGGCGTACCGGAAGCCCTACATCGCCATCATGGACGGCATCACCATGGGCGGCGGCATCGGCATCTCGGCGCATGGCACGGTGCGTATTGTCACCGAACGGACACGCGCGGCCATGCCGGAGGCGGGTATTGGCTTCTTTCCCGATATCGGCGCCACCTGGCTGCTCGGCCGCGCGCCGGGCGAAATCGGCACCTTCCTCGGCCTGACCGGCGAAAGCATCGGCGGCGCTGACGCGATCTATGCCGGGCTGGCCGATTTTTTCGTACCGAGCACGAAGCTGCCCGCACTGGTCGAGGCGCTTACCGCCCTGCCCGCCAACGCCGCGCTGGCGGATATACGCGCCACGGCGCAGGGCTTCGCGGAGATGCCGGCGCCGCCGTTGGCCGCGCATCGCGCCGAGATCGACGACGCCTTCGCACATGATCGCGTGGAGGAGATCGTCGCGGCGCTCAACACCTCGGGCACGGCTTTCGCGCAGAAGACGCTGCCGGTGATGGCACAGAAATCGCCCACCAGCATGAAGGTGATCCTGCGCCTGCTGCGCCTGGGCCGGGCCGCCGCCTCGATGAAGGAATGTCTGGAGCGTGAATTCGCCGCAGCGCACAACGTTCTGGCCTCCGACGAATTCTACGAAGGCGTGCGCGCCGCCGTCGTGGACAAGGACCGCAACCCGAAATGGCGGCCATCCACGCTGGCCGCGGTGGGCGAGAACATCCTCGCCCCCTACTTCAAGCCTGCAGGGACCAGCCTGTTCTAACGGCGGCAAGCCAAAATGCCATGTTGACGCAAATCAACGCATAATTAGCGCTTTTCTGTTTTGCTTGCGTAAGCGGCTGGCCAAACGGCCGCCAGTTTAGCGCCATAAACGGAGAAATATAATGGACCAAACCGGCTCCCCCCCCCCCCGCCCCAAGGCGACGGAAGAAAGTGCCCATCCGGAGACCCGCAAACTCGGCCTGCCCCTGCTTACCGGCGTGGTCATCAGCTCGATGATCGGCGGCGGCTCATTCAACCTTCCCGCCAACATGTCCGGCGCCGCCGCGCTGGGCGCCATTATCATCGCCTGGGTCGTGACCTTCATCGGCATGTACTTCCTGGCCAATTCCTTCCGTATCCTCTCGGACAAACGGCCGGATCTGAAGGCCGGCATCTACTCCTACGCCCAGGCAGGGTTCGGGCCGTTCGCCGGGTTCCTGATGGCCTGGGGCTATTGGCTGAGTTCGGCTTTCGGCAACGTCGCTTTCGCCGTGCTGATCATGCAGATCCTGAGCTACTTCTTCCCCGTGTTCGGCAACGGCCAGAACTGGCCCTCGATCATCGGGGGCTCCATCCTGATCTGGCTAATGTGCGGCATCGTCTGGTCCGGCGTGAAGCGTTCCACGGCGCTCAACATGCTGGCAAGCTTCCTCAACGTCACCACCATTACTGCGGCGTGCATCGTCATGGCGTTCTACGCCACCGGCGGGAATTTCAAGTTCGATGTCTGGGGCCAGGCGCAGGGCCTGGGCAGCGTGTTCGGCCAGGTGAAGAGCACCATGCTGGTTACGCTCTGGGTGTTCATTGGCATTGAGGGTGCTGTCGTCATCTCCGACCGTGCGCGCAGGATGTCGGATGTGGGGCCGGCTACCTTCATTGGCCTCTTGGTCTGCACCGTTCTCTACACACTGCTCTCCACCCTGCCCTTCGGCTACATGCATCAGAGCGCCATCGCCCCCCTGGCCAACCCTTCCGCCGCCTATGTGCTGAACGCGATGGTCGGCAAATGGGGTGCAGTTTTCATCAACGTCTCACTGCTCCTCGCAGTACTAAGCTGCTGGCTGGCCTGGACCATCCTGGTGGCGGAACTGCCGTTCGAGGGCGCAAAGGGCGGCGTGTTCCCGCGCTTCCTGTCGCACGAGAACAAGTTCCACGCTGCCGCGCCGTCTCTGCTGATTTCCAGCATCGTCATGCAGGTCACGCTGTTCGTGGTGCTGTTCGCGCATAATGCCTGGCTATGGCTGATCGACATCACCGGCGTCATGGTCCTGCCGCCCTACTTCGCCAGCACACTGTATCTGGCGGTGTACGCGGGCGCATCGGGCTATGTGGCAACGCATAGCGAGAGCAAGACCAACGCGCTTCTCACCGGCATTCTCGGCTCCATTTACTCGCTGTGGATGCTCTACGCCGCCGGGCCGGAATTCGATTTAATGTCGACCATCGTGTTCGCGCTCGGCATACCGGTGTTCATCTGGGCGCAGCGCGAGCATCGCCCTGGCCAGCCCATGTTCAGCAACTATGAGCGCGTGGGCGTGGTGGTGCTCTTCGCGGTGGCGGTTGTGTCGCTGGTGCTGATCCTGAACGGCTCGGTGAAGATCACCTGACGCGCCAGACAGGCAAAACAAAAGGCCAGGGGCACAAACCCCTGGCCTTTTTTATTGGCACGCAGCTCAGAAGCGCATGCCGTAATATTCGCCGTCTTCGGTTTCGATACCGTGCGTGTCATGGCCGAAGCCAGGAAATTTCCGGTCGAAATCGCGCAGCGCGGCGAGATAGCACAGCACCGGGCCATTGGCCTCGCCCAGCGCCTCACCCGGCATGAGCAGCGGAATACCCGGCGGGTACGGCACAATGGCGGTGGCGGCGATGCCTCCGGCCAACCCATCCAACGCCGTACGGCCGCCTTTGCCACGGATCAGTTGGTCATAGGAAGCGGCCGGGGTGAGTACTGAGTGAGGCGGAGCGGTATAGGCTTCCTGCAGTAATTGCGGGATCCGCCCAGCCCGCATGGTGGCGAACATGCGATGGGCAAGATCGCGCAAGCCGATGCTGCCATACGCGGCAGGGTACCCCGCCGCCAGCCTTGGCATGACGCGCGCGAGCGGGGTGTTGGCGTCGTAGTCGCGCTTGAAGTCGAGCAGCGCGTTGACGAGCGAGCCCCATTTGCCCTTGGTGACGCCGATGGAGAACAGGAACAAAACAGAGAAATTCGCGGTCTTCTCGACGACGATGCCGTGCTCGGCGAGATAGGCGGAGAGCAGCGGCGCTGGAATCCCGTCCGCCGCCATCTGCCCGGCGCCGTCCGTCCCCGGTGTCACCACCGTGACCTTGATGGGGTCAAGCATGCAATAACCGGGTTCCAGCTCCGGGAAGCCATGCCAAGCCGCCCCCGGCTCCAGCAGCCAGCAAGCCTGCTCCGTAGCGAGCATGTCCGCCGGCGCTTCGGCGAAGGGAATATCCTTATCGCCGTCACGCACAGTCTCGGGTTGCCACACGCCGAAGAACCAGTCGCCGCGGGCATGGAAATCCGCCTGCAGCCGCGCCATGGTTTGGCGGAAGGAGACCGCCTCGGCAATCGCCTCGCCCGTGAGCAACTGCCCGCCGGCGCCATCCATCATCGCGGCGCTGACATCAGTGGACGCGATGATGGCATATTGCGGCGAGGTTGATGCGTGCATCATGAAGGCCTCGTTGAAGCGTGCGTGCTCGACCTTGCACCGCCCCTCGCGCAGATGAATCATTGAGGCCTGGGAGAGTGCGGCGAGCAGCTTGTGCGTGGATTGCGTGGCAAACACGGTGGGGCCGTCGCGCCGCGCCTGCGCCATGTCGCCGCGCATGGCGAAGCGATCCTTGTACAGGGGGTTGAAACGGGCATAGGCGAACCAGGCTTCGTCGAACAGGATGCGGTCCACGGACTCGCCCAGCAATTCTTCCGCCTTGGCGGCATTGATGCACAGCCCGTCATAGGTCGAGTTGGTGACAATGGCGAGTGCCGGCTTCTCCTTCACCCCGGCGGCCAGCGGCGAACTGGCAATCGTTTTCGCGATGCTGGCGCCGCTCAGAGATTGGGGCGGGATCGGTCCGATCAACCCAAGGTAGTTGCGGTGCGGCATCATATACACCGGCACCGCGCCGGTCATGCTCAAGCCATGCTCGGCGGATTTGTGGCAGTTGCGATCCGCCAGCACGATCTGCCCGCGCGCGACATTGGCCATCATCACCACGCGGTTGGAGGTGGATGTACCGTTGGTGACGTAATAGGTGCGATCCGCGCCGAACACATGCGCGGCATAGCGTTCCCCCTCCCCGATCGGCCCGCTATGGTCGAGCAGCGACCCAAGTTCGCCAACGGAGATCGAGAGATCGGAGCGCAACAAGTTCTCGCCAAAATAGTCGTAAAACATCCGACCAACCGGCGAGCGCAGAAACGCGGTGCCCCCCGTATGGCCCGGCGTGTGCCATGAATACTCGGCTTCACGCGCGAACTTCACCAGCGCGCCGAACATCGGGGGCATGAGCTGCGCGCGGTAACGCCGCACCGCGGCGATGATGCGCTCGGCGATGAATTCCATCGTATCCTGCAACAGCCAGATTAATTCATCCGCCTCACCCATGACCTCAATGGGAATATGCGCGGCGTCGTTGCGTTCGGCCAGCAGGAAGACCGGCACGCTGGCATTGCGCGCACGCACCGCGCGCAGCAGATCAGCGGCATGGCGATGCCCGGAATCGCGATGCAGATCCCAATCCAGAACCACTGCCTGCAAATGCGGGTCTGAGTCGATCATGACCCGTCCGTCATCCGCCGTTAGCGAGACGACAACCTCGGCATCGTGATGCCGCATATCCTCTATCAGCGCGCGAGCGGCGCGGCCGACGGCGCTGTCCTCGTGGGTTTTGTCGCTCACCAGCAGCACGCACATGCCAAGCGGGGTTTGAGCCGGTTTCTGTCTGTCCATAACACTCCTCCATAGGGAGGGCAGCCTACGCCGAACCTCCACTGCACTGATTGATATTCATCAATGCCCGCAATGCAAAGTGAGACTAAAACTTTGCCGCAGCAAAATTCCAGCACAATGGGGAAACCAGCATGCGCTTCGAGACAATGTTCCGATTCCTGCTCGCTATCGAAGCCGATGGCATGGGCAATACCGAACGCCGGCACTTGGCGGGGGTAATTGAGGCCCTCACCGCGCGGGAGGTAACGATCACCGAGACCGCTGACTTTGCCGATGCAGAGCAGGCGGTGCTTGCGGATGCCGCAATTGGCTGCATGCTGCTGGAATGGGGGGCCAGCGAGGCCTTTGGCAATGTGCGCGACTTCATCCACATGGTGCGCGGGCGCGGGCTGGAAATGCCGATATTCCTGTTATCGCGGAGGCATGAACTCCAGGAAATCGACGCTGAAACACTGCGGATGATCTCCGGTTATGTTTTCGCGGGGGAGGACACGCCAGAATTCATCGCCAAAAACCTGGTGAACCATCTCTGCCAATATGCCGAGAGCCTGAAAACACCGTTCTTCGGCGCGATGGTCGATTACGCCGAGCAGGGCAACCAGCTCTGGACCTGCCCCGGCCATAATGGTGGCGTGTTCTATCGCAAGAGCCCGATCGGCAACGTGTTCGTCGAGCATCTCGGCGAGGCCGTATTCCGCAATGATCTCGACAATTCCGTGGTCGAGCTCGGCGATTTGCTGGTGCATGAGGGGCCGGCGCGGCAGGCAGAGATCGAGGCTGCAAAAATCTTCGGCGCCGAGCGTACCTATTTCGTGCTCAACGGCACATCAACCTCGAACAAGATCGCGCTTTCCGCCATCGTGGCACCTGGCGATCTCGTTCTGTTCGACCGCAACAACCACAAGGCGGCGGTGCATGGTGCGCTGCTGTTCGGCGGCGGCGTCCCCATCTACCTGGAGACCACGCGCAACGCGCAGGGTCTCATCGGGCCGATCGCTTGGCATGCGTTGGAGGAATCACATATCCGCGCCGCCATTCGGCAAAGCCCGCTGGTCAAGGATAAATCCTTGGCCGACGGGCCCCGCCCCTTCCGCGCCCTGGTGCTGGAGCAATGCACCTATGACGGCACGATCTACGATGCCGAAATGCTGCTCAGAAAACTCGGGGCCCTCTGCGAGTATATTCTGTTCGACGAAGCCTGGGCCGGGTTCATGAAATTCCACCCGCTTTTCGCCAAGCACTACGCCATGGGGCTGGAGGTGAAGGAGGGCGATCCCGGCATCATCGCCACACAATCCACGCATAAGCAGCTCGCCGGATTCTCCCAGGCATCGCAGATTCATGTTAAAGATGAACATGTGCAGGGTCGCGCGCGGGTTGAGCCGCGCCGGTTCAACGAACTGTACATGCTGCATTACTCCACCTCGCCATTTTATCCGCTATTCGCATCGCTCGATGTCGGAGCGCAGATGATGAAGGGCCGCTCCGGCCAAGTGCTGTGGGACGACACCGTGCGCATGGGTATCGAGATCCGCAAGAAATTGCTAGGCTTGGCCAAGGGCTTTGCCGCCACGGCGAAAACGCCGGAACAAGCATGGTTCTTCGACCCGTTTGTGCCGGATGAGATCGGCGGTATCGCCTGGGAGGATGTGCCAACGAATGAGCTGGCCAGCGACCCGGCGGCCTGGGCGCTAACGCCGGGGGCTTCCTGGCACGGCTTCCCCGGCCTTGTCGACGGCTACGCCATGACCGACCCCAACAAGCTCACCTTGCTTACCCCCGGTTTCGACCGGAAAACCGGTGAATACACCGAACACGGCGTCCCCGCTCCCGTGCTCGCGGAATTCCTGCGCGAGCGGCGCATCGTGCCGGAGAAAAACGATCTCAACTCCATCCTGTTCCTGCTTACCCCAGGGCTGGAGGCGAGCAAGGCCGGCACGTTGCTCGCAGCACTTTCCGCCTTCAAGCAGTTGCACGACGCCAACGCCCCGCTCGCCGAGGTGATTCCCGATTTCGTCGGCCGCTATGGCTCCCGCTACGAGACCACTGGGCTGCGCGACCATTGCCGCGCTTTGCACGATTTCTACAAAAAGCATAATGCCAGCCGACTGCAGCGCGAATGTTTCGAGGCCGCGCATCTGCCAGAACAGGTAATGCCGCCGCGCGAGGCATGGGAGCAGTTGATGCGCAACAAGGTGGATTACATCCCCATTCTGCAAGCTGAGGGGCGCATCGCCGCCACGCTCGCTCTGGTCTATCCGCCCGGCATCGGGCTGATTGTCCCCGGCGAACGCTATAGCGCCGCAGCACAGCCAATGGTGGACTATTTCCGTCTTGTAGAAGAAGGTTGCAACCTGTTCCCCGGCTTCGAGAACGAGATCCAGGGCGTGTACCGCGAGAAGGACGCGGATGGACGCGTCACCCTCTACACCTACGTGCTGGCCGATTGATTTTGCGCCAGGCGGTCGCGCTGGCCGTTCTTTAAATATCGTCTAAATTTAAACCGCACTGGAAAATCCTATGACTACTCAACAAACGGACCCTGGTGTCTATTCCGAAGTTGGCAAGCTGCGAGAAGTTCTTGTGCATCGACCCGATCTCAGTCTGAGCCGTCTGACCCCGGGCAATTGTCACGAACTGCTGTTCGATGACGTGATCTGGGTGAAAAAAGCCCGGCAGGAGCATGATGCTTTCGTTGATGCGCTGCGCGAACGTGGTGTGGCGGTGATCGAATTCGGCGAGGCGCTGGCGGAAACGCTGACGCACAAGGCAGCGCGGGATTGGCTGCTGGATAAGCGCCTGGGCACGGCGGAGAGCGCCACCGGGTTGGATGCCGAGATGCGCGCCTGGCTTGCGGAGATGCCGGCGGAGCAGCTCGCCATCTACATGGTTGGCGGCATCGCCCGCGCGGAACTGCCGTTTCAGCCGCATTCTCTGTTCAACATGACCCGCGCGCCGCATGAATTCGTGTTGCCGCCTCTGCCCAACCAGTTGTTCGCGCGCGACACCTCATGTTGGACCGGCAATGGCGTGTTCATCAACCCAATGCACTGGCCTGCGCGGCAGTTGGAAGCGGTGAATGTCGCCGCCATGTATACGTTCCACCCTCGCTTCAAAGGCACGAAATTCCACAAATATTTTAACGCGGCGGAAGAGCATGCCGGGGCGATGAGCCTGGAGGGCGGCGATCTCATGCCGATCGGCAACGGCACGGTTCTAATCGGCATGGGTGAGAGGTCCACACCGCAAGCGGTCTCGCAATATGCCCGCCGGCTGTTCGCGCAAAACGCAGCCACGCGCGTCGTCGCCGCGCTAATGCCAAGCGACCGCTCCTGCATGCATCTGGATACCGTGTTCTCCTTCTGCGACCGCGATCTGGTCACGATCTACCCCGATGTCGTGCATCGCCTGCGCGCTTTTTCACTGTATCCTGGCGAGGCGGAAGGAACCTTGCGCATCGTCGAGGAGAAAGACAACTTCCTTGATGTTGTCGCTGGTGCCTTGGGCTTTGCCAAACTGCGCGTGATCGAGACCGGCGGCGATGCGTATGAGGCCGAGCGGGAGCAATGGGATGACGGCAACAACGTGTTCGCAATCGAGCCCGGTGTGGTCATGGCCTATGACCGTAACGTCTACACCAACACGTTGCTGCGCAAGGCGGGGGTAGAGGTGATCACAATCGAAGGCGCAGAACTGGGGCGCGGGCGCGGCGGCGCGCATTGCATGACCTGCCCGATCCGCCGCGATGCAATCTGAAGGAGACAACACCATGAGCCATCTACGCGGCCGTTCCCTGCTCTCTCTGGAGGATCTTACCCCGGGAGAAATTCTTGACCTGTTGAAACTCGGCGCAGAGCTGAAAGCTGCAAAACGCGGCGGCTACGAAGTGCAGCGCCTGAAGGGCAAAACCATTGCCCTGATCTTCGAGAAGGACTCCACGCGCACACGCAGCGGGTTTGAGGTCGCGGCCTATGACCAGGGCGCGCATGTCACCTATATGGGCCCGGGCGGCTCGCATATCGGCCATAAGGAAAGCATCAAGGACACCGCCCGCGTGCTCGGACGCATGTTCGATGCCATCGAGTTCCGCGGCTTCGCGCAAGCCGATGTGGAGGCGTTGGCCCGCTATTCCGGCGTGCCTGTGTATAACGGCCTCACCGATGAAGCGCACCCGACCCAGGTGTTCGCCGACTTCATGACCATGACGGAATTCTGCAGCAAGAACCTGAAAGATATAAAATTCGCCTTCCTGGGAGAGGGGCGAGATAACATGACGCTGTCGCTCGCCATGGGCGCAGCCAAGCTCGGCATGCACATGAACATCGGCTCGCCGGAATCACTCTGGCCAGACCCGGGCTATATCGCCAGGCTGCATACCATTGCGGCGCAAACCGGGGCGAAAATCGGCTTCGAGACCGATCCGAAAAAGGCCGTGGCCGGAGCGGATTTCCTCTACACCGATGTCTGGGTCTCGATGGGCGAAGCTGAAAGTCTCTGGGCCGACCGGATAAAATTACTCCAGCCTTACCAGGTCAACGCCGAGTTAATGGCCGCCACCGGAAACCCGGCGGTAAAATTCATGCATTGCCTGCCCGCCTTTCACAATACGGAAACCAGCGTCGGCAAGGAGATTGAAAAGCGCTACGGTATTTCCGCCATGGAAGTGACGGAGGATGTGTTCGAATCCGAAGCCTCCATCGTCTTCGACCAGGCGGAGAACCGCATGCACTCAATCAAGGCGATCCTAGTCGCCACCCTGGCGTGATGCATATCGTTGCAGCCCTGGGCGGCAATGCGCTGTTGCGCCGGGGCGAAGCGATGACACCAGCCGCGCAGCAGAAAAACGTGGCCAGCGCCGCCGTGCAACTGGCGGAACTGGCCAAGCAGGGGCACCGCGTGACCCTTACCCATGGCAATGGCCCGCAGGTCGGGCTGCTCGCCTTGCAGGCGGAATCCGGCCCTCCGGGTGCTGCACAGCCGCTCGACAGCCTGGATGCCGAGAGCGAAGGCTGGATCGGCTACCTGTTGGAGCAGGAACTGGCCAATGCCCTGCCTCAGGGAACGGAAATCGCCACGCTGTTGACCCGCATCGAAGTCGGCGGCGATGACCCGGCCTTCGCCAACCCCTCCAAGCCCATTGGCCCGGTCTACGATGAAGCCACCGCCCAACGCCTTGCCGCCGAGCGGGGCTGGACCGTGGCGCCGGATGGGAAATATTGGCGACGCGTCGTCCCCTCGCCGACCCCGCTGCGGCTGCTCAACGCTGGCAGCATCCGGCGGCTGACGGATGCCGGCGAGTTCGTGATCTGCGCCGGGGGCGGCGGCATCCCCGTGACGCGGGATGCAGAAGGCAGATGGCACGGCGTTGAAGCGGTGATCGACAAGGACGCCGCGGGGGCGCTACTGGCCGAGCAGATCGGCGCGGATCTTTACATTATGCTCACGGATGTGGATGCGGTGTATCTCGATTACGGCACCCCGGCCCAGCGAGCGCTGCGCGAAGCCACGCCGGAGATGCTGCTGGCGCATGGCTTCGCCTCCGGGAGCATGGGGCCGAAGGTGCAGGCCGCCTGCCGCTTCGTGCAGCACACCGGCCATACGGCGGCCATCGGCCGGTTGGAGGACGCGGTGGCCATCGCCGCCGGCACGGCCGGCACGCTGGTGCGCCCGGGCGCGTAAGCTGCGTTAGGACGCCATCACCTCGTCCAGCGCCTTGCCGATGCTGGCGGCCAGCTCCGGATTCTCACCGCAGACCAGGCGCCACACCGGCTGAGCGGCGTCGGCCACCGTGAGGTCGATGTAATAATCGTAGAAGCCGCTGTCACGCCGCTCCCCGGCAGCACGGGATTTCAGCGCGGTCAACGGCAGGATAACGGATTTGAGCTTGCCGTCCTCGCGCACCGCGACGAAGGCGCGGCGCTGCGTGAGGTCGAAGGCCAAGCCAACGCCGTCCTTCAGGAAGCTCTTGTCCTGCTTGAAGGGCTGCCCCCGGGTCTGGCGCGCCAGCTCCTGCTCCAGCACGTGCAGACTATGCCTGGAGCTGGAACTCCGAACCCAGTCGGCCATGCCGGTGTACCACCTGGTCGGCAGCATGAATATGGCAGAAAACACGAAGGTGACGATAAGAAGCGTCCACAGAAGCATCATTTTTTAAAAACTTTTCCCGTCTGACTTGTTTCTTGCCCCTTAAACCCAGCCCGTCGACAAGGCAACGACCGCCTGCCCCATCGCCGCAAATTCCGGAGCCCCGCTGGACGCATGGCCCATCCCGCCTATGATGCGTCCCCACCCCGGAACAAGAAGGATCAACGGCATGAAAACAATCTACAGCACGGACCATTTCCTTCACCAAAGCCCAGGCGAGTTGTTGTTCGGCGAATTTGTCCCGGCCTTCGAGAAGCCGGAGCGGGCGGAACTGGTGCTGGCCCGGGCGCGCGAGGTGGGGCTTGGCGAGGTCATCGCGCCGCAGGTTTTCCCACTTGAGCCGATCACCCGCGTGCATGCGCCAGGGCTGATGCAGATGCTGCAAACTGCCCATGACGAGTGGTCGGCCATGGGCCGCACCGGCGCCGCCTACCCCTATACCTGGTCGGCGCGGGGCATGCGCGCGGACCGCGTGCCGGCGACGCTGGACGGCCGCCTGGGCTACTACAGCTTCGATTGCGGAACGCCGATCACCGCGACCAGCTGGCAGGCGATCAAATCCTCGGTGGACGTCGCGCTGACCGGCGCGGCGCTGCTCAATGCCGGCGCGGATGCCGCCTTCTCGCTCTGCCGCCCGCCTGGGCACCATGCCGCGTCGGACCATTTCGGCGGCTATTGCTTCCTCAACAACGCGGCCATCGCCGCGCAGAAGCTGCTGGATGACGGCGCCGGGCGCGTCGCGATTCTCGATGTCGACTACCATCACGGTAACGGCACGCAGCAGATCTTCTACAACCGCGGCGATGCGCTGTTCGTCTCGCTGCATGGCCACCCGGACGAGGAATATCCGTACATGCTGGGCTTCGCCGACGAGACAGGCGCTGGCGAAGGCGAAGGCTGCAACGTCAATTTTCCGCTGCACTGGGGCACGCAATGGCCCGGCTACCAAGACGCGTTGCAGGAGGGGATCAAGCGAATCGCCGCCTATGCGCCTGATGTTGTCGTCGTGTCCCTCGGCGTGGACACCTACAAGGACGACCCAATTTCGCACTTCAAGCTGGAGCACGAGCATTTCACGCAAATCGGCGCACTGATCAAAACGCTCGGAAAACCCACATTGTTCGTCATGGAAGGCGGCTACGCGGTGGCGGAGATCGGCATCAACGCGGTGAATGTGCTCACGGGCTTCGAAGGCGTCTGAAACAAAAAGGGCCCGGGATTGCTCACGGGCCCAATTCTCGAACCTGTCGCTGTTTAGGCGGCGAACTGGTTCATCGTGTTGTGGACGCCACCAGCCTTCAGCGCGGCCTCGCCAGCGAAGTATTCCTTGTGGTCGTCACCGATGTCGGAGCCCGACATGTTCTGGTGCTTCACGCAGGCGATGCCCTGACGGATCTCCTTGCGCTGCACGCCAGCCACGTAGCCGAGCATGCCCTGCTCGCCGAAATACTCCTTGGCCAGGTTGTCGGTGGACAGGGCCGCGGTGTGGTAGGTCGGCAGGGTGATGAGGTGGTGGAAGATGCCCGCGCGCTTCGCAGCGTCGCGCTGGAAGGTGCGGATCTTCTCGTCGGCTTCGAGCGCCAGCGGGGTGGCGTCGTAGTCCACGCTCATCAGCTTGGCGCGGTCGTACGGAGTGACGTCCTTGCCCGCTTCCTTCCACGCATCGTAGACCTGCTGGCGGAAGTTCAGCGTCCAGTTGAAGGACGGCGAGTTGTTGTAGGCCAGCTTGGCGTTCGGCCACACTTCGCGGATGCGGTCCATCATGGACGCGATCTGCTCCACATGCGGTTTCTCGGTCTCGATCCACAGCAGGTCGGCGCCGTTGTTCAGCGCGTTGATGCAGTCGAGCACGCAACGGTCCGCGCCAGTGCCGGGGCGGAACTGGAACAGGTTGGAGGGCAGGCGCTTCGGACGCAGCAGCTTGCCGCCGCGGTTGATGATCACGTCGCCGTTATGCGCGGCGTCGGCCTGCACTTCCTCGCAATCCAGGAAAGCATTGTACTGGTCGCCAATATCACCCGGCTCCTTGGAGTAGGCGATCTGCTTGGTCAGGCCAGCGCCCAGAGAGTCGGTGCGGGCGACGATGACGCCGTCCTCAACGCCCAGCTCCAGGAAGGCGTAGCGCAGGGCGCGGATTTTCTGCACGAAATCCTCGTGCGGCACGGTCACCTTGCCGTCCTGGTGGCCGCACTGCTTCTCGTCGGACACCTGGTTCTCGATCTGCAGCGCGCAGGCGCCGGCTTCGATCATCTTCTTGGCCAGTAGATAGGTCGCCTCGGCATTACCGAAACCGGCGTCGATGTCCGCGATGATGGGCACGACATGGGTCTCGTAGTTGTCGATCTTGTGCTGGATTTCCTTCTGCTTGGCGGCGTCGCCAGCGGCGCGGGCGGCGTCCAGGTCGCGGAACAGCATGCCCAGCTCACGCGCGTCGGCCTGACGCAGGAAGGTGTAGATCTCTTCGATCAGCGCCGGCACGGAGGTCTTCTCGTGCATGGACTGGTCGGGCAGCGGGCCGAACTCGGAGCGAAGTGCCGCGACCATCCAGCCGGACAGGTAGATGTAGCGGCGCTTGGTGGTGCCGAAATGCTTCTTGATGGAGATCAGCTTCTGCTGGGCGATGAAGCCATGCCAGCAGCCGAGCGACTGAGTGTAGTTGGCAGGGTCTGCGTCATAGGCTGCCATGTCCTCGCGCATGATCTTGGCTGTGTACTTGGCGATATCGAGGCCGGTGGTGAACCGGTTCTGCAGACGCATGCGGGCCACGTACTCGGGGCTGATACCGTCCCAGGTGCCGTTCTTGGCCTGAACGAGTTGGGAAACCTGCGAAATATGATCTTGATAGGACATCTTTTCTTCCGTCGGGTTAAGGGCGCTTGTTGCGCTGCAACAAACACATACAAGCTCAGGGCCCAAATAGGGAGAGAAACGGCGACGAAAACAGCCCTAAAATTGCAAAAAAACTGTAACCAAGTTAAGTATTTTACAAGAGCGCGGCTGTAAAAGTAAATAGTTTTACAATCCGCGCCCCTGCCAGATGGCCCGATTTACGCGCCGTGCCAAACGCCTTTGCGCTTCTCGGAGAAGGCGGCCATGCCTTCCTGCTTGTCCTCGGTGGCGCAGAGCCCGTTAAACAGGCGGCGTTCGAAATGGATGCCCATGCTGAGGCTAGTCTCGAAGGCGGCGTTCACCGCCTCCTTGTTGGCGATAGCGGCCAGCGGCGCCATATCGGCGATCGCCTGAGCCTGCTTCAGCGCCTCGTCCAGCAGCTGATCCGCTGGCACAACCTGGGCCACCAGGGAAGCGCGCTCGGCCTCGGCAGCATCCATGAAGCGCCCGGTCAGGCACATCTGCATGGCCTTGGCCTTGCCCACGGCGCGCGTCAGGCGCTGGCTGCCGCCCATGCCGGGCAGGATGCCGAGCCTGATCTCCGGCTGGCCGAATTTCGCCGTGTCGGCGGCGATGACGTAGTCCGCCATCATCGCGAGTTCACAGCCGCCACCCAGGGCGAAACCGGCCACCGCCGCGATCCAGGGCTTGCGGGTGGCGGTGACACGCTCGAACCCGACAAAGAAATTCTGGCCGTACATGTCCGAGAAGCCCATGGGCTGCATCTCCTTGATGTCGGCCCCGGCGGCAAAGGCCTTTTCGCTGCCGGTGAGCACGAGGCAGCGCTGGGAGGGATCGGCTTCATAGGCAGCGAAAGCGGCGATCAGATCCTTCTGCACCTGGGAGTTCACGGCGTTGAGCGCCTGCGGCCGGTTAAGGCGGACCAGTGTGACGGCACCGTGGGTTTCGACGAGAAGCGTTTCATATGCCATGGAAATCTCCAGTTTCGTTATCTGTGGCGCGCCCCTTGTAGCACGGCTTGTCCGATTACCACCTGCCCCCGCATCAGCTGCACCGGATCAGGCTTCACAGCCCGGCCGCACTGCGGCAAAACCCAGGTGCCATGGACGTTCTCATCACCAGCACACTCGGCCTGCTCCTCGCCGCCATCGCCGTGGCGCTGGTCGCGCGGCGCCTCCATTTGCCCTACACGGTGGGGCTCGTGCTCGCCGGGGCCGCGCTGGCCATGGCGCGGGTGAATACCGGCATCACCCTCACCCACGATATCATCTTCAGCCTCATCCTACCGCCACTGCTGTTCGAGGCCGCGATCAACATCCATTGGCGCGAGTTGCGGAAAGACGCGCTGCCCGTGCTTGTGCTGTCCATCGCCGGCACGCTCATCGCCGCCGCCGTTGTCTGCGCGGGCATGGTATGGGCGCTGGGCTGGCCCCTGCAAGAGGCGGCGCTGTTCGGCGCGCTGATCGCCGCCACCGACCCGGTCGCGGTGATCGCCATGTTCAAGGACAATAACGTCAGCGGGCGGCTGCGCCTGCTGGTGGGGGCCGAGAGCCTCTTCAACGACGGCGTGGCCGCAGTGCTGTTCACGCTGATCCTCACCTGGGCGCAGGCAGGCGGCGGGGCACCGCAAAGCGTGCCCCGCATGGCGCTGGACCTGGGCTGGACCGTGGCGGGCGGCGTCATTGTCGGCATGGCCACGGCGGCGATGGTGCTCGCTCTGGTTGGGCGGACCTCGGACCATCTGGTGGAGAGCACGCTGTCCACCATCGCCGCCTATGGCTCGTTCCTGGCCGCGCAGCACCTTGGCTGCTCAGGCGTGCTGGCCACGGTCACGGCCGGGCTGGTGATCGGCAATCTCGGCATATTGTCCGAGCCGGAGAAAAGCCGGATCACCCCGTACGGCCGCAGGTTCATGCTGGGGCTGTGGGAGTTCATCGCCTTCATCGCCGACTCTTTGGTGTTCCTGCTGATCGGGCTAACAGTGGGCGGCATTCGCCTCACCCAACCAGCGGAGATCACGCTGCTGGCTGTCGTCGCCATGGTTACACTGAGCCGGGCGCTCACCGTGTACCCGCTCTGCCTCTGCTTCGCGCGCACGCGCTGGGCGGTGCCCGTCGCCATGCAGCATGTGCTGTGGTGGGGGGGCTTGCGCGGCGCGCTGGGTCTGGCACTCGCCCTTTCCCTTCCGCCGACGCTCGCATACCGGAACGATATCCTCACCGCCACCTTCGCGGTGGTGATCTTCTCCGTGGTCGGCCAGGGGCTGACCATGCCGCCACTGCTGCGCGGGTTGGGGCTCATCCCGCGCAGATAGCCCGCCGCCGAATTCATCGGCGGCCGGGCTGTCTCCTGTTCAGCCCGATACGATCGCACTCTAAAACGCCGTGGTCAGGCGGATGTCGAAGAAATTGCCACCGACATCGCTCGCCGTGGCGAAGCTGTGGTTCCAGACCGCAGTGACATCAACGCCATTGTGCAACTGGTAGCCGACGATCGGGCCGACGCCGTAGTTGCGCGCAATGGACCCAGACTTGGGCTGCCCGTTGAACGTATCCTTCGAGAACTGGTCTTCCTGCTCCGCGCCGACACCCATCGTCCACGCCCCGATGGTCTTGGTAACGGTGTAGTCCGCCGAGAATTCCGGCGCGGATCGGTAATTATAGTTGGTGGTCGTCGTGGAACCCACGGGGAAGGCGTAATGCGTGCCAACGCTGACATTCCAGCCATTATCCAGCCAGCTGAAGCCCAAATCCGGCTGGATGGTGGAGTAGCCGTTACCAGACGGCACACCGCCATTGCTCAGCTTGCCGTCCACAAGATCGGCCATGGTGTTCGTGGCGTCATTCAGATAAATGCTAACCCCGGCGCGGACAAAAAAATGCTGCGGCAGCGACCAGGACAGCATTCCCGGGATCAAAATCGTGTTGTAGATGCCCAGATTACCGCCCCCGCCATGGGTATTCTGGAGCGGCTCGTAGGAATTATAATCAAAAGGCTGGGCAATGGCAGCGGCGTAAGTCGCACCCAAAACCTTGATGCCTGGAACCCAGAGAACAATGGGAACCTCGACCAGCACATTCAGATGCGTGCCGGGGATCTTGTTGCCCGTGGGGCCATAGTCGCTGTACGCCGCGTAGTAGTTGTCAAGTTCGCCATACACGCCCGGCGGCGGCAGCGCACCGGCGGGTACGCCTTCGAATACGCCGCGCAGATATGGGTCCCACAACTCCTCGGCCCTGGCGGCGGTAAACATGGAGCCAGCCATGGCCAGCGCCAAGGTGCTTGTCAGCAGCTTCAGCTTGATCGACAATTTCCTCTCTCCATTTTTTATTTTGTGGCACGCAACCTTGATGAGTCACGCACCGATCTTGAAACGTTCAGTTTTGGTACATCGTTGTTAAAGTTTGGTACTGCTTGCCTCGACAACTAACAGCGTTTGGAATTTTCAACCGAAGCATTCTTGGCTTTACCTGATTCTTAATCTTCGAAAACTCAATGCATACAGCTTGTCTTTTTTAATTTTGAACGACACACTCCTTATAGTTTTCTGCTATCGTCAACGACGGCGAACCGCTCCGTCAAGATGAGTTTGTTAAAGGAAATGCCCACGCACAGCGTGATGAGGCAAACCTCAACCACACCGCAAAATTCTAGAGCCTGATCGTTTGAGGTTGAACCGCTTTGCGATTGAACCTCAAACATGAATCAGTCTCTCCTCAATAAGTTAGAGGGCGCTTCACGTATCAGGCTGAACCACGGCTGATTCAGCCTGATACGATCGCGCTCTAAGGGCGGATGAGGCACATATCTGAAATTCAGAGCCCGTTTGGACAGGGCATATAATTTCCGGCGATGGAGGCAGCGCGGAGGATTAATCTTCCGGCGCGATGGTCACCCGCAGCGAACCGCTCAGCCCATCGAGCCTGATCTGGCAGGACAGGCGGGAGTTTTTCTGGCGATGATCGGAGCCATCCAGCAGGTCGTTCTCGTCATCGCTCATTGGCGGCAGATTCTCGGCGCTGTCCACGTACACATGGCAGGTGGCGCAAGAGCAGTTGCCGCCGCATAGGGCCTTGATGTCGTAAATGCCGTTATCCCGGATTGCTTCCATCAGCGACAACCCAGGCGCGGCGGCAATGCTGTGTTCGGCACCGGCGCGGTCGGTAACGATAATTTGGCGCAAGAGTGTCATCCTCTTCGGTTATCGGCCTGAGGCCGCTGTCGGGATTACCACGACAAATTTAGCAAACGCCTTGCTTGCGGCGTCCCCTCGCATCGGTTACAGCCATCGCAATTATTATATAATGGCGTGATGGGGATATGTCTGAAAATACAGGCAAACCGGACATCGTCATCATCGGCGGCGGCCATGCCGGCGGCGAGTGCGCGTTCCGCCTGCGCCAAGGCGGCTTTACCGGCGGCATCGCCCTGCTGAGCGCCGAGCCGTATCTACCCTATCAGCGCCCGCCTTTGTCCAAATCCTTCCTCGCCGGGGAGGTGACCATGGAGTCGCTCCTGCTGCGCGGTCCGGCCGCCTATGAGAAGGCGAATATCGGCTGGCATCCCTCGACCACGGTGACAGCCATCGACCGGGCGCACCACCGCCTTACGCTGCAGAACGGCGCCACGCTGGAGTACGGCAAGCTGGTACTCGCCACCGGCGGGCGGGCGCGGCTGCTGCCCATCTCTGGCGCGGAGCTGGCCGGGCTGCACAGCCTCCGCAGCATCGCCGATGTCGAGGCACTGCGTCCTTCCTTCACCCGGGGCCAGCGCCTGGTGATCGTCGGCGCCGGCTATATCGGGCTGGAGGTCGCGGCGGTCGCCATCAAAACCGGCCTCGGCGTGGACATCGTGGAATTCGCCCCGCGCGCGCTGGCGCGCGTGGCCGGGCCGGAACTCTCCGCGTTCTACGAGAAGGCGCACAGCGCGGCCGGGGTGAAGTTCCACCTCAACACCGGCGTGGAGACGTTCCTGCCGCGTGCGCCGGGCCATGTCGGCGCCGTACGTTGCAGCGGCGGGGTGGAAGTGCCTGCGGATCTGGTGCTCGTCGCAGCGGGGCTTGTGCCGAATGTGGAACTGGCCCAGGCCGCGGGGCTGGAGGTGGATAACGGCGTGGTGGTGGACGAGTTCTGCCAGACCTCGGACCCGAACATCCTCGCCATCGGCGACTGCGCGAACTTCCTCCTGCCCTTCCTTGGCCAGCGTGCGCGCCTCGAATCGGTCCCCAACGCCAACGAGCATGCGCACGTCGCCGCCTCGGTACTGAACGGCGCCCCCTCCGCCTATAACGCCGTGCCCTGGTTCTGGTCCGACCAATATAACCTGAAGCTGCAATCGGTCGGTCTGTCGCAGGGCCACGACCAGGTGGTGCTGCGCGCGCCGCGCACGCCTGAGGGGTTCGTCGCCTTCTACCTCAAGCAGGGCCGTGTAATCGCCGCCGACTGCGTGAACGCGATCAAGGAGTTTGCCCAGGCGAAGCGGTTCGTCACCGGCAAGCTGGCTATCGACCCGGCGAAGCTGGCCGACAGCGCCGTGGATTTGAAAACGCTGGGCTGAGCCCAGCGGGTACGGCGCCACGATGCGCGGCACCGTACCCGGAGCTTAAGCCTTTATGCGCTCCATCTTCGCATCATAGAGCGGCGCGAGATGCACATGGGCGGGCACGCGCTCACCCTCGACTTCCAGTTCGTAGGAGCCGGAGCGCACGAAGTCCTCGTCCACACCAGCCGGGTTGCGGACATAGCCCATGCCGATCGGCTTGCCGATGGTGTGGCCAAAGCCGCCGCTCGCCAGCCAGCCCACGCGCTCGCCATTGCGGTAGATGGTCTCGCGGCCGAGCAGGATCACCGCCGGGTCGTCCACGGTGAAGGTTGCGAGCATCTTCTTCAGCTTCTGGTCGCGCTGCTCCACCAGCGCCCCGTGGCCGAGGAAGGCAGTGCCTTTCTTGAGCTTCACCGCCCAGCCGAGCCCGGCTTCCAGCGGCGTGTAATCCGGCCCAATATCGCCGCCCCAGGCGCGATAGCCTTTCTCCAGGCGCAGCGTCTCGATGGCGCGGTACCCGGCATTGGAGATGCCGAACTTCTCGCCCGCCGCCATCAGCGCCTCGTACACGACGCTGGCAAATTCCACCGGCATATGCAGCTCCCAGCCCAGTTCGCCCACATAGGTCACGCGCAGCGCCAGCAACGGCGCGCCCGCAACGCAGAGCTTGCGGCATTGGCCGAAGGGGAAGCCCGCATTGGAGACATCGTCGCTCGTCAGCTTCTCCAGCACGCGCCGCGCATCGGGCCCCATCAGGCTGAACACGGCGTTGGCCGAGGTGATGTCGATGAGAGATGCATCCAGATCGTCGGGGATGTTGCGCTTGATCCAGTCGAAATCATGCGTGGCGAAGCCGGTGCCCGTGACGATGTAGTATTCCGTCTCGGAGAGGCGGGCCACCGTGAGGTCACACTCGATGCCACCGCGCGCGTTGAGCATCTGCGTGTAGATCAGGCTGCCGGGCTTCTTCGCCACATCGTTGGCGCAGATCCAGGAGAGCGCGGCCTCGGCATCGTGCCCGACCAGCATGAACTTGGCGAACGAGGTCTGGTCGATCACCCCCACGCGTTCGCGGATGGCCTTGTGCTCCCGCGCCACGGCGCTGAACCAGTTGGGGCGCTTATAGGTGTACTGGTCCTCGGCAGTCTCGCCCGGGGCGGCGAACCAGTTCGGGCGCTCCCAGCCCAGCTTCTCGCCAAACACGGCGCCCTGGGCCTTCAGCGTGGCGTAGAGCGGCGAGCGGCGCAGCGGCCGGCCGGTGGTGAATTCCTCAGACGGATAGGCGATGGTGTAATGCCGCGCATAGGCCTGCAGCGTGCGAGCACGCACCCATTCCACATCCTGGTGGTTGCGCCCGAAGCGGCGGATATCCACCGGCCACAGATCATAAGGCGGCTCTCCGCCCGCAATCCATTCCGCCAGCACCTTGCCCGCGCCGCCGCCCGCGGCAATGCCGAAGGCGTTGAACCCGGCGCCGACGAAGAAGCCCGCCAGTTCCGGCGCCTCGCCAAGGATGAAATTGCCGTCGGGCGTAAAGCTCTCCGGCCCGTTGATGAGTTGCTTGATGCCCGCCGTCTGCAGCGCCGGCACGCGGCCCATCGCCAGTTCCATGAGCGGCGTGAAATGGTCGAAATTCGAATCCAGCAGCTGGAATTCGAAATTCTTGGGAAAGCCCTTCTTCGCCCAGGGAATCGGGTTCGGCTCATAGCCACCCATCACCAGGCCGCCGACTTCCTCCTTGTAATAAGTCAGCCGGTCTGGGTCGCGCAGCGTCGGCAGGCCGGAGGTCACGCCTTCAATCCGCTCCGTCACCATGTACTGGTGCTCCACGGAGACCAGCGGCACGTTCACGCCAGCCAGCTTGCCCAGTTCGCGCGCCCATTGCCCGGCGCAGTTCACCGCCACCCCGCAGGCGATGCGCCCTTGGTCGGTGAGCACCGCGACGACGCGGCCCTTTTCGATCTCGAAGCCGGTGACCTCGACATTCTCGAAGATCTTCCCCCCGGCCATGCGCGCGCCCTTGGCCAGGGAGGCCGTGATGTCGCTCGGGTTGGCCTGCCCGTCGGTCGGCAGGAAGGCGGCGCCGATCACGTCATGCACATCCATCAGCGGCCAGAGCTTCCGCGCCTCGGATGGGGTGAGCAGGTGCATCTCCAGCCCGAAGCTGCGCGCCGTGGAGGCTTGGCGCTTGACCTCGATCCAGCGTTCCTCGTTGCAGGCGAGGCGCAGACCGCCATTCATCTTCCAGCCGGTGGCGAGGCCCGTCTCGGCCTCCAGCGTGCGGTAAAGCTTCACCGACTCGCCCAGCAACTGCGTGATGTTGGCGCTGGTGCGCAACTGCCCGACCAGTCCGGCGGCGTGCCAGGTGCTGCCGGAGGTAAGCTTGTGGCGCTCCAGGAGCACCACCTCCCAGCCCAGCTTTGCCAGATGGTAGGCCGTGGAACAGCCGATGATGCCGCCACCAACGATGACCGCGCGCGCCTGTGTTGGAAAGCTCATGCCCTAATCCCCTGGCCTGACATCTTGTTGTTCTGCTCCTGCCGCGATCGCAGCGGAAAGTCAACAAAATACCACACAAAACCACAAATCAGCAAATCGCCACATTGGCGGCCAGCCCGCCAAGGCTCGTCTCCTTGTACTTGCTCTGCATATCGAGGCCCGTCTGGCGCATGGTCTCGATCACCGCGTCGAGCGAGACGATGTGCGTGCCATCGCCCTGCAGCGCTAGGGAGGCGGCGGCGATGGCCTTGATCGCCCCAAACGCGTTGCGCTCGATGCAGGGCACCTGCACCAGCCCGGCAATGGGGTCGCAAGTCATGCCCAGGTGATGCTCCATGGCGATCTCGGCCGCGTTTTCGATCTGCGCATTGCTTCCGCCCATCGCCGCGCACAGCCCGGCGGCGGCCATGGCCGAGGCGGAGCCGACCTCGCCCTGGCAGCCCACTTCGGCCCCGGAGATGGAGGCGTTGCGCTTGATCAGCCCGCCAATGGCGGCTGCGGTGAGGAAGAATTGCCGCATCCCCGCCTCATCCGCGGTTTCGCAGAAATCCCGGTAGTAGCGCAGCACTGCGGGTATCACCCCGGCGGCGCCGTTGGTGGGCGCCGTCACCACGCGCCCGCCGGCGGCATTCTCCTCATTCACCGCCATGGCGAAGGCCGAAACGTAATCGAGATGCGTGTGCGGGATGAACTCGTTCTGCTGCGCCCTGCCCTGCAACCCGGCGAATATGTGATGCGCCCGGCGCTTTACATGCAGCCCGCCCCCAAGTTCTCCTTGCTGTGCCAGTCCGCGCTCGATGCAGGCGAACATCGCCTCCATCACCTTCCCGATATAGCCGAGAACTTCCGCCTTCGGGTGGCGCGCGCACTCATTCGCCAGCGCCAGATCCGCAATGCTCAATCCCGCCCCTCTTGCCGCGTCCAACATTTGCGCGGCGGTATCGTACGGATACGGCACCTGAATTTCAGCCGCTTGCTCGGCCTCCTCCCCTTCGCGCACCACGAAGCCGCCTCCGATGGAAAACCAGAGCTGGGAAGCAAGCTCAGCTCCAGCCGAATCGTATGCGGTGAAACGCATGGCGTTGGTGTGGCGCTCGAACTGTGTTTGCCGGTCGAACAGCACGTCGCGTGCGGGGTCGAACCCGATCTCGCGCCCGTTCGGCAGGCGCAGCCGGAGTGAGGTGACAATGCTGGTGTAGAGTTCCCCCGCCTCCTCGGGGCTGATCTCATCCGGTCGGCAGCCTGCCAGGCCCAGGATCATCGCCTTGTCGGTGGCATGGCCCTTACCCGTCCAGGCCAGGGATCCATAAGCCGCGGCGGTGAGGCGCGCCACGCCGGCCTCACGCCCGGCCAAGGCGCGCAGAAAAGCATTGGCAGCGCGCATCGGGCCCACAGTGTGCGAGGAGGACGGCCCCAAGCCGATCCTGAACAGGTCAAGCAGAGAGATGGACGAGGCCGAGGCGGTCTGGCGGCGTGCGGGCTGCATGGACACTCCTTCCACCACTGTTTTTGCGCGGCGGCTTTTGCCGCGAGGGTATTGCAAAACCCAGGACAACGCCACCGGAGACCTCCATCGACTCCGCCAATTCAGGAGATGCGCCCTTATCTTCTTCATCTTCTTCCCCGCCCCAGCCCGGAGCCGCTGCGTCCGCGTCAATCAAAGCACGTTCCACAACCTCAACAGGTACGATTTTGTTTCTACGATCTTAATATTTACACTTTATACGAGAAGTTTAAACAAAATAATTGACGAGTTCTTGCTACGGTTGTACTTTTGCTTAAATCCTGCGGAGGCAAAAATGAAAATACTTTCTTTTGAGACTGTCGCTAATAAAAAAGACTTTTTGACGGCTTTTCTGCGTTCGCGTCTGGCCATCGTTGATGAGACGAACGATGCCGATGAAGCCCTCGACCTGGTGAAGTTCTACGATTACGACACGGTGCTGCTGCGCCTGTCGGAAGACCGGCTGGGCGACCTCGAGATCATCCGCAAGCTGCGCATGGCCCGCGTCCGCGCGCCGATCGTGGCTGTAGCACGCACAATGAACGAGGCGGCGCGGCTGCGCGTGCTGCAGGCCGGGGCGGATGACCTGATCGTGGACGCCCTCTCGCACGAAGAAATCTTTATGAAAGTGCAGAATCTGATCCGCCGCTCGCGCGGCTTCCAGGAAAATGCGCTGCGCATCGGCTCGGTCGAGATCAACATGAACGCGAAGAAAATCTACGCGAAGGGCCGGCCGGTGACGCTCACCAAGAAGGAATACCAAATCGCAGAGATCCTGGCGCTGCGCAAAGGCGTGGTGCTGAGCAAGGAGGCGATCCTCGACCATCTTTATGGCGGGCTGGACGAGCCGAACCCGAAGATCATCGACGTATTCATCTGCAAGATCCGCAAGAAACTGCAGGCGCTCGGCGTGGATGATTTCATCGAGACGAATTGGGGCCGCGGCTACATGGTCATCGACCACCGGCAGGAAGCCAGCCCGGCGGAGGGCCATCAGCGCGGCTATTCCCCGGCGCCGGAACCTCAGGCCAGGGCCATCGCCTAAAGCACGAACAACCCACGACTTGTCAGACTAGTTATGCAGATATAACATAACAAAACACGATCCGTTTGCCGTAATCGGCACTCCGCTTTGTCCCCAAAGGGGAGAGTGAAGATGCATCGCACGTGCCGCGAACCCGGTTAGCCGGGTACAGCAACGACGAGACGCATCCTGGTTAGGTCGTAACCAGTTCGCGAGAACTGGGATCAATTAGGAGACGCTTGATGTTGCTACCCAGATTGCTGGAGCGGAACATAACGATGCGAAGTCCGCGCATCACCGCCTGACCACGCCGCGCCGCTACTGAAGCGGGCGCCGTGACTTACCTTGTTTTCGAACAATAGGCCGGGACAATTGCACCCGGTGGCGTTTTGCGAGGATTACACAAAAAATGAGCCTGATTCAGAACCGCCCGCCTGTCGGGCCGCTGCACCGTCACATCACGCTGCGCCCGGAGGCGCAGGCGCTGCCTGATGTCGTCAGCGTGGTGAAAACCCTGCGGCCGGAAGAGCCCCTGCACTGTATCCGCCCGGCGGTGATCACCGCCGCCGCGAAGGCCTTCACCGCCTCGTTCAATGGCGACGTGCTTTACGCCGTGAAGTGCAACCCGGAACCCGCGGTGCTGCGCGCACTGTGGGAAGGCGGGGTGCGGCATTTCGACTGCGCCTCCATCTCAGAGGTGACACTGGTGCGCCGCTTGTTCCCTGGTGCGGATATCCATTTCATGCACCCGGTGAAATCCCGCAGCGCCATCCGCGAGGCCTGGACCGTTAACGGCGTCCGCGATTTCGTGCTCGATTCCGCGGACGAGCTGCGCAAGCTCCTGGAAGAGACCGGCACGCCGGAAGCCGCGCGCCTCGGCGTGCGCCCCGGGCTGTTCGTGCGCCTCGCGCTGCCGGAGACTGGCGCCGCGATCAACCTCTCCAAGAAGTTCGGCGCGGATTTCGAAACCGCCGTGGACCTGCTGCGCGCCGCCCGGCCGCATGCCGCCAAGCTTGGCGTGGCCTTCCATGTCGGCTCGCAATGCACCGACCCGCTGGCCTGGCGTGACGCACTGGCGCTCGCTGGCGAGGTGATCCGCGCCGCCGGCGTGCGCGTCGACGTCATCGACGTCGGCGGCGGTTTCCCTGCGGCCTACCCGGATATCGACCCGCCGCCGCTCGGCGCCTTCATGGCCGAGATCGACGCCGCGTTCGACCGGCTGAACCTCCCCGGCGTTAGGCTCTGGGCCGAGCCCGGCCGAGCGCTGGTCGCGGGCGGCAGCTCCGTGGTTGTGCAGGTGCAGCTGCGCAAGGGCAACATGCTCTACATCAACGACGGCGTTTATGGCGCCCTGGCCGATGCCGGCGCGCTGAAATTCCGCTTCCCCACCCGTCTGCTGCGCCGGGGCGCTACCCTGGGCGCGCCGGATGCGCCGTTCGGCTTCTTTGGCCCGAGCTGCGATTCGCTGGACGTGATGCAAGGCCCGTTCATCCTGCCCGATGACGTGGCCGAGGGCGACTGGATCGAGATCGGGCAGCTCGGCGCCTACGGCACCTGCCTGCGCACCGCGTTCAACGGATTTGACCGCGCCGCATTGGTGGAAGTCTCCGACTGGGCTATGCTGGAAACTGCCGGCTACGAACCTGCCGACGCCGTCGCCTAAAACTGTCTCGACCTTTCACCCAGGAGTTTTACGACGATGCCACAGGACATCGCGACCAAGCATGTGCATTTTTCCGGCCGTTTGCTGATCGTCGGCTTTGGCAGCATCGGCCAGGGCGTACTGCCCCTGCTGCTGCGCCATATCGACATGCCGAAAGAGAACATCTCCATCCTCACCGCCGACGAGCGCGGCAACAAGGTCGCCGCCAAGCTCGGCGTGCGTGAGGAGATCCTGCCGCTGACGCAGGAAAACTACCGCGAGGTGCTGACCGCCCGCCTGGGCAAAGGTGACTTCCTGCTCAACCTCTCGGTGGAAGTCTCCTCGGTGGCGCTGATCCAGCTCTGCCGCGAACTCGGCGCGCTGTATCTGGACACCTGCATCGAGCCTTGGGCCGGCGGATATACCGACCTCTCGCTCTCGCCCTCGCAGCGCTCCAACTACGCGCTGCGCGAAAGCGCGCTGGCGCTGCAAACCGATGCCACTGCCCCCACCGCAGTGGTCGCGCATGGCGCCAACCCTGGCCTCGTCTCGCATTTCGTCAAGCAGGCGCTGCTCAACCTCGCAGACGTTACCGGTGTGGACACTGCCATGCCGGCAGACCGCGACGGCTGGGCCAAGCTTGCCCAGACGCTCGGCGTGAAGGTGATCCACATCGCCGAGCGCGACACCCAGGTGGCCAACCGCCCCAAGGCGGTGGGCGAGTTCGTCAACACCTGGTCGATCGACGGCTTCATCGGCGAAGGTTGCCAGCCCGCCGAGCTGGGCTGGGGCACGCATGAGAAGGCGCTGCCGCCGGATGGCGCAACGCATGAATTCGGCTCCGGCGCGGCGATATACCTGAACCGCCCCGGCGCCTCCACCCGCGTGCGCACCTGGACCCCGCTGGAAGGCCCGTTCCACGGTTTCCTGATCACGCATAACGAGGCCATCTCGATTGCCGACTTCTTCACCCTGACCGAGAACGGCAAAGCCGCGTACCGCCCGACCGTGCATTACGCCTATCACCCCTGCGACGACGCCGTGCTCTCCGTGCATGAGCTGGCCGGCAAGAACTGGGAGGCGCAGGACCGCCAGCGGCTGATGGAAGATGAGATCATCTCCGGCACCGACGAGCTTGGTGTGCTGCTGATGGGCCATGCCAAGGGTGCGTACTGGTATGGCTCGCAACTCTCCATCGAGCAGGCCCGCGCGCTCTGCCCGTATAACAACGCCACCTCCCTGCAGGTGACGGCCGCCGTGCTGGCCGGAGTGATCTGGGCGATGGAGAACCCGAGCCGCGGCGTTGTTGAGGCCGACGGCATCGACCATGCCCGCGTGCTGGAGATCACCACGCCGTATCTCGGCACCATGGCCGGCGCGTATTCCGACTGGACCCCGCTCCTCAAGCGCGGCGAGCTGTTCGCCGAGGATGTGGACACCGCCGACCCCTGGCAGTTCAAGAACTTCCGGGTCGTCTGACACCAAAGCGGGCCGGGGACTTCCCGGCCCACGCTTTTTGCGGGATGTTTCGGCCATGCTGCTGATCACCCAAGACCTCCCGCCCGACGTAATGGCCCGCGCCCGGCGCGAGCACAAAGTACGCGAGTTGCGCCTGCAAGGCGCCTTCAGCCCCCAGGCGGTGCTGGCCAGCATCGATGGCGTGGACGCCATTCTCTGCACCCCCACCGACAGGTTCGACTCGGCACTCATCGCCGCCCTGCCCGCCAGCGTCCGCGTCATCGCCACGTTTTCCGTCGGGGTGGAGCATATCGACCTCGAAGCCGCCGCCGCGCGGGGCATCGAGATTCGCAACACCCCGGACGTGCTGACCACCGCCACCGCCGAGACGGCGCTGATGCTCATGCTCATGGCCGCGCGCCGCGCCGGCGAGGGCGAGCGGCTCGTTCGCGGGGGCAAATGGACCGGCCTCGCCCCCACCTTCCTGCTCGGACGCAACGTCTCGGGCAAGGTTCTGGGCATTTTCGGCATGGGACGGATCGGCCGCGCCCTGGCACACATGGCCCGGGGGCTGGACATGGCAATACATTACCGCAACCGCCGCCGCCTGCCGCCGGAACTGGAAGCGGGGGCTGTGTACCGTGCGGATGACGAGAGTTTCCTCGGCTCTATCGACTTCCTCTCCATCAACGCCCCCGGCGGGGCGGAGACGCGGCACTGGCTGAACGCGGCGCGCATCGGGCTGCTCAAACCCGGCGCCATTGTGGTGAATACCGGGCGCGGCGGCACGGTGGATGACGACGCGCTGATCGCGGCGCTGCAAAGCGGGCATGTTGCCGCGGCGGGGCTGGACGTCTTCAATAACGAGCCCGCGCTGCACCCCGGCTACCTCGCCTTGGAAAATGCCGTGCTGCTGCCTCACATCGGCTCGGCCACGGTGGAAACACGCAACGCCATGGGCTTCTTGGCGCTGGATGGCATCGCTGAAGTGCTGCGTCGCGTTTGACGAGGATCAATGAGCCGCCGCGCGGCCCGGAGCAGAGTTCCCCTCAGTTAACGACGACGTAAAGGAAAACTGCTCACATGCCGATTCACCTCAAGGTTCTGTTCGCAATCGCCAACGGGGAGCATGCCCGTTTCGTGCGGCCGACAGAGGAGGACAACACGCTGCATTCTTCGAGCCGGGTGATCCCGGAGGAAGGCCACGCGGGTTCCGCCGACCACACCCACGCGCAGGACAAGGACAAGTTCGCTGTCTGGGTTGCGGAGCAGCTCAACCAGAATACCGCCAGCTATGACGAACTGGTGCTGGCGGCCCCGGCGCACACGCTGAACGTCATCCGCGAGCACCTGAACAAGCAGGCCGCCGCCAAGGTCGTGGGCACGGTGGAGAAGGACCTCGCCAAGACCGCCGATCATGATCTCTGGCCGCATTTCCGCGAATGGGTGCGCCCGGTGCACCGCCAGAAAGTTCTGTAAGCGGTAATTGCGCGGCCTGGTCCATGACCGGGCCGCGCTTCTTGCCCCCTGGTCAGCTCTCCAGGGTAAAGCCCAGCTTCAGCGTGACCTGAAAATGGGCCACCTTGCCGTTCTCGATCTCACCCCGGACGTTCGTCACTTCGAACCAGCGGAGATTGCGGACGCTTTTGCTTGAACGCTCGACAGCGGTTTTGATGGCATCATCCACGCTGACGGGCGATGAACCGACGATCTCGATCTTCTTGTAAACATGGTTGGCCATGGCGTTTTCCCTTTTTGTTGTTCCGCTTTTGTTATGCCGCGCTGCGCGGACGCGGCGCAGGCAAGGCAGCTGGCCGCAGAGTGAAGGCTAGGGGAATTTCGCCGGTTTTCCCAGTTTTTTAAGAAGGCGGTCGTGGGTCAGCCTGAAATTCGAGATTAGACCCAAGTCGGTCACTGCGGCATTGGTCGGGTGATCCTGAAACCAAATGAGGTGGATGGCTCCCGCTCACGGCATCTGGGTGCCAAATTGGGTTGCTGTCATGTCAACCCGAGCAAAGGAGCCACCCGTATGCAAATTACCACCATCGGCCTGGATCTGGCCAAACATGTTTTTCAAGTTCACGCCGTTGATGCTGCGGGCGCGGTCGCCCTGCGGAAGGCTTTGCGGCGTGCCCAGGTGCTGCCGTTCTTCGCCAAGCTTGCACCGTGCCTGATCGGCATTGAAGCGTGCGGCACGTCACACTATTGGGCCCGTGAGCTGATCCGCCTCGGGCACGAGGTGCGGCTGATGCCGCCGGCTTACGTGAAGCCCTATGTGAAGCGCGGCAAGACCGACGCCGCTGACGCGGCGGCGATCTGCGAGGCAGTGACGCGACCGACAATGCGCTTCGTGCCGGTGAAGTCACGTGACCAGCAGGCGGCGCTGTCGATGCATCGCGCGCGCAACCTGCTGGTCAAGCAGCGCACCCAGCTGGTGAACATGATGCGCGGGCTGCTGGCGGAATTCGGCATCGATATTCCGCAGGGTCTCGGGCGCGCTTTGCTGATGGCACAGAGGGTGGTCGAAGGTGCGACGCCAGACGTGCCGGAAGCAGCAGCCAAGATCGTTGGCATGCTGGCACAGCAGGCGCTCGACACTGATGCGCAGCTGCGGGAGATTGATCGCGCTCTTGTCGCTTTGCAGCGAACCGACGATGTGGCGCGGCGCCTGGCAACGATTCCAGGCATCGGCCCTGTAGGGGCGACGGCGCTGGCCGCAGCCGTCACCGATCCTGGCCAGTTCCGCTCCGGCCGGCAGTTCGCGGCCTGGCTCGGGCTGACACCGCTGCAGAACTCCAGTGGCGGCAAGGAGCGGCTCGGCCGCATCTCCAAGATGGGCGACAAATACCTGCGCAAGCTCCTTGTCATCGGCGCGACATCGCTGGTCCGGCGCGCCAGGCACAAGCCTGAGACCGTGGACCCGCGTCTCGCCGACCTACTCGCGCGAAAGCCTGTCCGGGTGGCGACGGTGGCCATGGCGAATAAAATGGCGCGGATTGTCTGGGCGATTATGACGCGTGGTGAGGTCTATCAAGCATCCCATTCGCCGATGCTGGGATAACAGATTTTTGAGAATTAGCTGAGGAGATCAGCTTCAAGAGGTTGTGAGAGCGACGCGATGTGATGGCGAAACCGGTCAGACCGGGAACAGGGACAACCCACCGAACGTCCAAGGCGTCATAGCCTGATTAGCAGAATGGGACCCAGTTCGCGGACTCCATCAAGGCCAGCAGCCCCTGCCGACTGCATCAACAGGCCGAACAGATGGGGTGGTTGCCGTCCTCCCCGAACGGCATCGCAATGTGCCAACGTGGTGATTGTGAACAGCCACGGAAAAGAGAGGACGGCAGATGAAGGATACAGTGATTGGTGTGGATCT
>Ga0326727_10003124_pt1 | contig 53961 bp, 40 predicted proteins | sample MB2enrmetagenome_FD_207643 | JGI IMG/M metagenome (GOLD analysis project Ga0326727, IMG submission 207643) | Lab enriched peat soil microbial communities from McLean, Ithaca, NY, United States - MB29MY | ecosystem: Environmental > Terrestrial > Soil > Wetlands > Peat | place: USA: New York...
TTCTGGAGCAGTTCCTCACCGAGGCTCTGCTCATCAGTATCGGCGGCGGATTAGCGGGGATCGCGGTTGGTATTTCAGTACCTATATTGGTCGATCTGCTGGTGGAAAACGTTTATATCCCTATCTCGGTGTGGTCCATCGTGATCGCTTTTGCAGTCTCCTGCGCCGTAGGCCTCTTGTTCGGGATATTGCCGGCCAACCGAGCCTCACGCCTCAATCCAACTGAAGCGCTGCGCTACGAGTAGTCGCGGGCTCAGGACCAAAGTTTTTTGCTCTTACTGCCGATAGGGTGGCTGTATGCCGCGATGCGACACATCTCGAGCCCGGACAGTTAACACTCGGGGTGACGCGCCTTGATCTCTCGCGCAGCTCGCGTATATCTCGGCGCAGTGACGCTTTGCGGACTGGTGTTATCGGCGTGGAGTGCCGTTCTGTGGAGCAACACCCACTTAGGGCAATTCGCCTTCCTGCTGGGAATGGCCGTTGTTACCTCCCGGATGAAGGTGCGACTGCCTGGAGTGGAGGGAACGGTCTCGGTAAACTTCCTCTTCATCCTGCTGGGGGCCATTGAGCTCAACGCGCCCCAAACGGTTCTGATCGCTGCTGCGGCGACTCTTTCCCAATGCCTCTGGAAGCCCAAGCATCGCGTCACATCCACCCAGTTAGTCTTCAATGTGTCGTCGGCCGCCTCTTCCGGTTTCGGATGCCACCTCGCGTTCGCGAGCCTGGCGGCTTCCAGCGTGCTCGCGCTTCCGCATCTGCCCGTGCTGCCGGTCGTGGGAGCCGTGAGTGTCTATTTCTTCCTGAACACGTTGTCGGTATCGGGAATCATATTCCTTACCCAGGAAGGACTGACGCAAAAGAAGACTTTGATCGAGACCTGGCATGGCAGCTTTCTTTACACTGCTCCCCAATACCTGATTGGCGCGCTCCTGGTGCTCATTCTGGACCGTTTGTACAGTGCCTTCGGATGGCCGATCTTCCTGCTTGTGATGCCCGTTCTGTTCCTGATCTACTACTCCTACCGCCTCTATCTGGGACAGCTCGAGCAGGAGAAGAAGCACGTTACAGAGATGTCGGAACTGCAGATGAGGACCATCCGCGGACTTGCGCTCGCCATTGAAGCCAAGGATTCGACGGCGCACTACCATGTCCGCCGCGTGCGCCGTTTCGTCCTGACGCTCGCCGCCGAGGTGTCGGTGTCCGCGCTGGAACGACAGGCCATTGAGGCTGCGTCACTGCTACACGATATCGGGAAATTGGCGATACCGGAGCACATCCTGTCGAAACCCGGCAAGCTTACCGTCGAGGAATTCGCCAAAATGAAAACGCATACCGTGGTGGGCGCGGAGATCCTGGAGAGCATTGGATTCCCTTATCCAGTGGTTCCCATCGTTCGCCATCATCACGAAAAATGGGACGGCTCGGGATATCCGGACGGATTGAAGGGAGAACAGATCCCGATAGGGGCTCGCATACTCTCGGTGGTCGACTGCTTCGATGCGCTCACGTCCGACCGGCAGTACCGGCGCGCCATTGAACCGCGCGACGCGGTAGCTTTCATTCGCTCCGAGGCCGGCAAGAGCTACGATCCTGGAATGGTCGCCCTGTTGGAGAAGCATTTCGAAACGTTCAATTCGGAGGAGCCGGAGTTTCTGTGCGTTGACTCGGCTTTCGGCGTTGCCCTAAACGGTTCGACAGATCTAAAAGCAACGCCCATCGCCGAGGTCACCGGACCGACGGGGTTCATGTCCAGCATCGCCGCCGCGCGCGAGGAATTTCAGCATCTCCTCGATGTGACCACGGAACTCGGGAACTCGCTTCGGACCGAAGAGGTTTTCTCTCTTCTTTCTCACCGGCTGAAAACCATGGCTCCCTACGATTGCATGGTGATCTTCAATCTCCGCGATTCCCGCCTTGTTCCATTATTCTCGGTTGGGATCGATTCAGAATTCATGGGAGCCCAAGAGGTTCCGATTGGGGAGGGTCTATCGGGTTGGGTCGCAAAGAATAGCAGGCCTGTGACTAACGGCGGGCCCTATATGGAGATTGGTTATCGCTCGAGGAGCCTATCGGAACAGGCACTGAAGTCCGCAATCGCCGTTCCTCTGGAGTCACCGTCAGGAGTGATCGGAGTGCTTACCCTCTACAGTTCGACTCCCGATTTTTACACCGCTGACCACCTCCGCGTTCTGCTTTCTCTGAGCGCGAAAGCGAGTCTAACGATTGAAAATGCGCTTCGTTTCGATGAAGTCAGGAAAAATGCAACTACCGACGAACTCACGGGATTGCCGAACGCGCGGTCATTGCACCTTGAACTTGAGCGGGAATTGTCCTTCTGCCGGCGCGCGAATCATATACTCTGCGTCCTGGTCCTCGACCTTAACGGTTTCAAACAGGTGAACGACCGCTTTGGACACCTTCAAGGCAACCGCTTGCTGGCTCGCGTGGCGATTGGGCTAACCGGGTGCTGCCGCGAGCACGATTACTGCGCTCGCATCGGAGGGGACGAGTTTGTGATGATGATGCGCGACGCGGGCCCTCTCGATCTGGATCGTCGCATAGATCAACTGTGTGAAGCGGTGGTGCAAGCTGGAATCGACGTGCTCGGCGAGCGTGTTGTGTCGCTCAGCGTGGGTTCGGCGTTCTACCCAGCCGACGGGGAAACGGCGGAAACCCTGGTTTCGCAGGCCGATTTGCGCATGTATGAAATGAAGCGAGCCGGAAAGCTGGGACGAACAGGCGTTATTTTGGCGGCGCCGGAGATCTCACTGGTCAGATAAAGGACGAGGCAACCCGTTCGCCCTTACCGACAAAACGCTCCATGCAGTAGAAGCAGCCTCCTCTTCCTTTTCACCTTGCTTCTTCCGGCCCGCCGTAGCAGCCAAAGCTCCAGCCATCAGGAATAAGAACGCGGCCAGCGCGGGAAGGCGCGTCGGATAGTCGAACAAGCAGTGCAGGAACATTGCGGGAACGCCCAACCCCCAAGGGTGCCTCCAAGCCACCACACTGAGCCACATGGCGAGAGCCAGCAGAACCAAGGCAAAGGGAATCCCGCCTTCCGATGCCCACTGCAGCCAGTCGTCATGCGCCTCGTTGGCAACGGCCGCGATATCGAAAGTTGCGAATTGCGGATACACCAATCGCCACGTGCCGAGTCCGAAGCCCCATACTGGACGCGCCTCGATCATCTGCAGAGTGGATTGCGCCAACGGCTTGCGAATTCCCGAAAGCAAGTTCTGTTCCCCGAAACGCGCGGTGATCGAATCGGTGCCCACGATCAACGTGAACATCGCCATGAGCAGCAGAACCGGAAGTCCGAACTTGAGCAAAGCAGCGCCCGGCACAGTCCGCCTTCTCCAGCTCACAGTCGCGAGCACCAGGATTTCCAGCACGGCGATCGCCAACCCGGCTCGCGAGAGGCTCGCGACCATACATGCAAATAGACCCGCAAAAACCACCGCATAGCCCACCTTCCCCCGCCTGGCCGAAGTGAGACGGAAAAATGCGATGGGCAGCAGAAGTTCCAGGAACGCCGCGAACTGGTTCTTATAGATGAATGGGCCGTATGGCGAGAAGCGCGAAACGAACAGCCCGTATACCCTCTGCGGCGAACTGAAGTGCAGAATCACGCACACCAGACTCAAAGCGAGGCCCGCCCAAAGTACGACGGAAAGAAACTGCTGGCGGCTCGCGCGTGTCTGTACGAGCGAACGAGCCGTAACATAGGTGGCTGCCAGCGCCAGCCACTGCAGCGAAGAATTCCACGTGTCGTAAGCGTAGACCGAGGCATGCAGCAGTATCTGCATCGGTCCCCAGCAAGCCAGCAGGCAGAGGGCAACGACGTCCAGGGGCACAAAAAATCCGGAAGGTCGCCGGAGATAACGGATCACAGCGACCCCGGCCGAACCAAAGATAGCCATCTGCAGCGCGCTCACCGCCCACAGAGCCGGCTGCCACGCCAGCAGTAAACCCATAAATATGAAGCTGGTAAGCCAGATGATCAGCAATTGTCCATCTTAACGTCCGGCGTCAAATACAATAACCCCAGTATGTCGAGCACCCTTCGATTCCTGGTAGCGGCCCTGGCGGTAGGCGTTCTTGCCGGTGGGCCGGCAAAGAGCGATCCGCCCAAAAAGAAGCGCCTGCTCTGCATCGGTACGAGCAAGGGTTTCGAGCACGATTCGATTTCGTATGCAATGGCCACGCTCTGGAAGCTGGGTAATGAAACCGGTCTCTGGGACACGTACATTCGCACCGATACCGAGTTGATCACCAAGAAGAAACTCGGGCACAATGCAAGGAACCTGGAGTACTTTGACGCCATATACTTCTACACCACGGGCGAACTCGACATGGATGACGAGCAGAAAGCCGCTCTTTTGTCGTTTGTCCATGATGACGGCCGAGGTTTCATAGGAGGCCATACCGCCACCGACACCTTCTTTCACTGGCCGGAATATGGTGACCTGGTGGGCGGGTATTTCGACGATCATCCGTGGCATCAGCAGGTGCGGGTGAATGTGGAGGATCTCGATTTCCCTGCGATGCGCCACTTTGGGGCCCAATTCACTTTGACGGATGAGATCTACCAGTTGAAGAACTTTTCCCGTGACAAAGTGCGTGTCCTCATGAGCCTTGACACGTCATCGGTGGACATGAACAATCCCCGCGTCCACCGCACAGACGGAGACTTTCCGATGGCCTGGGTGAGGAACTACGGTAAAGGGCGCGTGTTCTCGTCGCCGCTCGGGCATGAGCAGCAGATCTATGACCGCCCAGATATGCAGAAGATGTACGTGGAGGCCGTGAAATGGACGATGGGCCTTACTGATGGCGATGCGACGCCGCGTCCAAGGACAATCAAATGACCCGCCCTTTTCTCTTCTTATTGGCAGCTACCGCCTACGCGCAGAGCCTGCATTCCTTGCCCGGCTGGCCGATGCCGCCCAGCGCGATCGCCATCGAATCCCCGGTTGAAGCGCAGAAGGCATTTAGCGTCGCGGCCGAACATGGCGCACTTTTCGGGCAGCAGAAGGGGGCTTTTGAAGCCTGGGCGTTTCCGGTTAAAATCCTGAGCGATTTCCGTATCGAAGCGCACCTTGCGGATTACCCCGTCCCGATCGATGTCAACGAGTACGCCGCCCACATCGAAGTGAATCCGGAACAGACCACCATCACGTATTCCCATGCCGCGTTCACCATTAGGCAGCACATGTTCTCACCGCGCGGCCCTTCGGTGGATGGCACGGGTGCGATTGTTCTTTTCGAAATCGAATCCATACGACCCATCGAACTCACGTTTCGCTTTACCCCGGAGATGCTGCGCATGTGGCCGGCTTCCAATTTCGGACGGCCCAATGCGGAATGGCGTGAGCAAGGCTACTACCTTCTGCATACCGATAGCGATGCGTTGACGGGCGCGGTCGGCATCCCCGGTGCGCAGCCCGGCATCATGGCGCCTTATCAGGAACGCCCCAAAACCTACCCGGTGGAACTGAAGCTCCGGTTCGACCCGAAGCAGGATGCGGGCAAGCTTTTTCCGCTTCTGATGGCCGTGGGAACCGGCCGGCAATGTGAACAGCGCATCGCTGCTCTGAACGAACAGGCGCCGGGTTTGTATCGCGCCACCGCGGAGTACTACGCGCACTTCTTCGATACGCGCCTCTCTGTGGAATCGCCAGATCCGCGTTTTGATCGGGCCATTAAATGGGCCGAGATTTCCATCGATCAGGCGCAAGTCAAACACGGCGACGAGACAGGATTGGTCGCCGGTTATTACTCATCCGGCGATTCGGCGCGACCCGGTTTTGGATGGTTCTTCGGGCGCGATACCGAGTGGAGCCTCTACGCGGTCAACAGTTATGGAGATTTCGCTCTCACGCGCACCGCGCTCGATTTCCTATTCCGCCGCCAGCGCGATGACGGCAAGATTATGCACGAGTATTCCCAAATGGCTGGGGAACTGGATTGGAAGGCCACGCCCTACTTCTATGCTTCAGCCGATTCCACGCCGCTTCTGGTCATGATCATGGAAGACTACGTCAGCGCCAGCGGCGACACCGGTTACCTGGCGAAGCACTGGGAAGGAGTCAAGAAGGCCTACGCTTTCACGCGAAACCAGGACATTTACGGTAACGCGGACGGAACCGGCTGGGTGGAGTCCTGGCCTGGCGGAATGCCCAAGCAAGAAATCTACATGGCGGCGTTGGACCAGCAATCGTCAAATTCTATGGCGCGCCTTGCCGCGTTGATGAAAGATGACGATCTCGCCCGGAAGGCCCGTGAGAAAGCCGAGCAAATCCGTGCGGCCATTCCAGCCCAGTATCTGGATTCCGCGTCAAAGTTCTTTGCGTTCAGCAGGAACCCGGATGGGTCGAAGGATCTGACTCCGACGATTTATCCCTCGGTTGCCTGGTGGACCGGGACGCTCTCGTTACCCGATGCCGGCCCGATGTTCGAACGCTGGGCATCGCATGAATTCTCTACGGATTGGGGTACCCGTGATGTGAGTGCCGATTCGCCGATCTATGACCCCATCAGTTATCACCAAGGCTCGGTTTGGCCACTGTTCACCGGCTGGGTTTCGATGGCGGAGTTCCGCGCGGGCCAACCCATCGCCGCGCGACAGCATCTGTACCAAGACTTGCTGCTCACGTGGGCGCAGGATTTGGGAGCATGCACGGAATTACTCTCGGGCGCTTTCTACCAGCCTATGGGACGCAGTAGCTCACACCAATTGTGGTCGTCGGCCATGGTGCTGACGCCGGCCATCCGCGGGTTGCTCGGTCTGAATTGGGACGCCCACGGGAAGTTAGCCATACAGCCCAACTTGCCGGCGGACTGGGATCACGTTCGGGTTCACAATGACCGGATCGATGTCGAGATCAAGCGCGCAAACGGGGTTCTAGCGATCACGTACAACGGCCAACATTCGACCGTGTCTTTGCCGCCCGTCGAGATCGATCTCGACCACATTGCGCCGAATCCCGGAGCGGAGACTTCCCAGATCAAAGCCCTGTCTCAGGATGCGCACTCGGTGACTTTCGAAGCAATGGGGGGAACTAACTATGATCTGCCGCTTCGCATCAACCAAGCAGGCGTGAAGATAAGCGGCGGCGTTGTGCAGGGCAATCGTCTGCACATGAACTTTGAAGGCCAAGGCTGGGTGCGCAGAACAGTTACTTGGTAGCGGAATCCAAAATAGAAAGCGGTGAAATGGAAACGACCTTCCAATGCTTCTTCACCATCCGCTCGGCGATCGTAACCCGCATCCGCCGCCTGGTAGCATGCTCCAGAGCGTCGTCTGAAGTGATCTCCACGAACCAATCGACCAGCACCTCCAGGTGCTCGTCATCCCCGGTTTCTTTGAGGACGTCCAGCGAAGCCGTGATGCGGTTTTGCGCGGTCAGCGCCGTGACCTCGGTTTCAATCTCCGCGTATTTCGGAGCGCTCTTGTCGATGTAATCCATGAACCGCGGCCCATCGGAATTACTCAACGCTCCCGCCATCCCCATCAGCGCATCGCAGGAACGGCATTCCTGCCCGGGTTGGAAGAACGCCATCGCCAGCAGTACAGCGATCATGTCCGGTAGCTCCCGTTGATTTCGATATAGCGCTCAGTCAAGTCGCAGGTCCAGAAGCGCGCCGAGCCTTTGCCGCGACCCTGGAATGCGAAGCGGATCTGGCAATCCGGCGCGTTGAGTTTTTGCTTCAGGTCACTCTCATCAAAGTCGGCGGCGAGTCCTGAGCGGCAGACCGGGACGTCTTGAACGTCGATGTCCACCTTGGCCGGATCGAACTTCACGCCGGCGTTACCGGCCGCGCAGATGATGCGTCCCCAGTTCGGGTCTGACCCGGCGATCGCCGTCTTCACCAGCGGCGAGTTGGCGATGGAACGGGCGATTTGTTGCGCCGCTGCATGCGTGGACGCGCCGGAAACATCGATGGTCACCAGCTTGCGTGCGCCTTCCCCGTCGCGGGCGATGGCTTTGGCGAGCGTCTCAATCACGCCGGTCAAGGCGTTTTCAAAGAGCGGGAGTTCCGCTGGATCGGGCCGCACGCCACTGGCGCCATTGGCCAGCACAATCAGCGTATCGTTGGTCGAAGTATCGCCATCCACCGAAATGCAGTCGAAAGTCACCGCATTGGCGCGCTCCAGCATCGCCTGCAGAAGCGGGGCCGGGATCGATGCGTCGGTGAGCACGAAGCCCAGTGTGGTCGCCATGCGCGGCTGAATCATCCCGCTGCCTTTCGTCATTCCGGCGATCCGCACCGTCCCGCGGCGCAGACCGGCTTCCGCGTAGGCCCGCTTGGGAACCAGATCCGTGGTCATGATTGCGCGGGCCACCCGGTCGAAATTGTCGCCGCGTAGGTCTTTGTGAAGTTCGGGAAGCTTGCGGGTGACCAGCCGCGCGTCCAGCTCCACGCCGATGACGCCTGTTGAAGCCGGCAGAACCTGCTGCACCGGCAAGCGCAGAAGCTTTGCCGCGGCCTGGCAACAGGTCAGCGCGACTTTCGCACCCGCACGCGTGGCGCAGTTCGCATTCCCCGCATTCACAAGGATCGCCCCAGCCTTGCCTCGCGATTGGCGAAGGTGTGCGCGCGCCAGGCGAACCGGTGCGGCCTGCACCTGATTCTGCGTGAAGATGGCGGCGGCCGAAGCGGGCGTCCCGCTCACGATCAACGCGAGGTCGTCATGCTCTTTGGCGCGAATACCCGCGTAGCCCGCAGCGAAGTTGAAGCCGAGTGGAAGTTCCATTTAGTCCAACTTTTCATTTTCGCCGACGCGATGGCCGCGCGCGAACTCATCGGCGCTCATGCGCTTGCGTCCTTCGAGTTGGACTTCGATCAGTTTCAGCAACCCGCCGTCGCCGCAGCCGACGAAGACCCCGTCGCGATTCGTGATCAGCCGGCCGGGCCGGGCGGGGGATTGTGCGTCAACCTTATGAGACAGCCAGATTTGGAAGGCCTGACCCCGGAACGAGCTTTGCGCTCCGGGCCACGGCTGCATTCCCCTGATCAGGTTGTGGATGAATTGCGCGGGTTGGTTCCAATCGATGCGGCCGTCTTGCTTCCTCAAGATCGGCGCGTAGGTGGCGAGCGCGTTGTCCTGTTTTTGAGGAACGATGGTTCCCGCTTCCAAGCCGCTCAGAGTTTCCACCAGGAGTTCGGCGCCCATATGAGAAAGGCGCTCACCCAGCGCGATGGCATCCTCGTTTTCGCCAATGTGGGTGGCCGCGCTAAGCAGCAGATCGCCGGTATCGAGGCCCGCATCGATCTGCATCGTCGTGACGCCCGTTTCGATCTCGCCGCGCGCGATGGCCCATTGAACCGGGGCCGCGCCGCGCAGCCTGGGCAGCAAAGATCCATGCACGTTCACAATGCCGCGTGGCGCGATATCAATCACAACTTGCGGGATGATCTGCCCGTAGCCAACCACCACCATGATCTCCGGCGCGAGGGCGCGCAGACGGTCGACCGCCTCGGGTCGCCTGACACGCTCCGGCTGAAACACGGAAAGATTGTGAGCCAGGGCGCAGGCTTTCACCGCCGGCATGGCCAGCTTATTGCCGCGTCCTTTGGGCCGGTCCGGCTGCGTGACGACCTCGATCACGTCGTGCCCGGCGCGTAGAATCGCTTCCAGCGTGGGGACGGCAAACGGCGGCGTGCCGAGGTAGACGAGACGCAAGGCGGCCTAATCCCACTCATGTTCTCTGATCAGCTTTTTGATTTTGCGCTTGATCAGATCGCGTTTCAGCGGGCTCAGATGGCTGAGGAACAGGATGCCGTTCAGGTGGTCGATTTCGTGCTGCATGGCGCGCGCCAGCAGATCTTCACCCTCCACTTCAATGGTTTCGCCCTTTACATTGAAGGCGCGCACCACGGCTTTCTTGGCGCGTGAGACGTCCTCGCGGAAGCCCGGTATGGAGAGGCAGCCTTCCTCGCCCACCTGCTTCCCTTCCTTGAAAATCACCTCAGGATTGATCAGCACGATAGGGTTCGGATCGCTTTCCGTGGCTGGGGCGCAATCGATAACGGTGATGCGCTCGGACAGCCCGATCTGCGGGGCGGCCAGGCCGACGCCCTTGGAGGCGTACATGGTCTCGAACATGTCGGCCACCAGTTGCTGGAGCTCCGGGGTGTCGAAATTGGTCACCGGATCGCACTTCTGTTCCAGGATAGGGTCGGGATATTTGACGATCTTATAGACCATTGAAGGACGGAAATTTCATCGTAGCAATTTTGTGTGGAACGAACCCAGTTTCCGTCACGGCCCCTCATCCATTCACCCCCTCTCCAGTTCCGCGGTAGCAGCGGTTTTTCGGCTCCTACGACCAAGGGCTCGCCGCCGCGGTTATTGTCACGGGCTTGCAGAAAAAAATGGGTGACTGAGGTTTTTGGGGTCAAAACGGCGCTTTCAGGGCGAAGGAGACAAAACAACATGAAACGCTTCGCACTTGCAACTTCCGCCCTGATGACCAGCCTCGTTCTGGCCATCCCGTCCATTTACGCTCAGACCGCCTCCGCGACGACCGCATTTCTTCCCAATCCGGTGCAGTTCCTCTCAACCGTGCCCTCTAATGGAGATGTGAATCCATACGGCGTGGCCGTGGTTCCCGCGAATTTCCCGACCGGCGGCTTGCTGAACCCCGGCGATATTCTGGTCTCGAATTTCAATAACAGCCAAAATTTGCAGGGCACTGGCACCACGATCGTCCAAATCACCGGTGGCAAGCAGCAACTGTTCTATCAGGCCGCGGCCGGTTCCGGCATTCAAGGACTCTCCGGTGGCCTGGTGATCACCAGTTCCGGTTACGTGGTGGTGGGTTCGTTCCCGACGTCTGACGGCACCTGCGGCACGGCTCAGCCGGGAAGCCTGGTGGTTCTGGATAAGAACGCCAACGTGGTGACCAACTGGACCAATAGCACCCTGGTCAACGGCCCGTGGGGCATGGCGATCGACGACCGCGGGGCGTTCACGCGCATCTACATTGCCAACGCTCTCTCCGGCACCGTGTCGCGCATCGACTTCTGGACGCTGGTGGGTTCGCCCGTGATCACGGCTAATCAGCAGATCGGCTCCGGCTATGCGCATCGCTGCGATCCGGCGGCTTTGGTTGTGGCGCCCGGCGGACTCTACTACAACAAGACCACCGATCTGCTGTATGTGGCTTCGGCGGACGACAACGCGGTGTTCTCGATTTCGAACGCTTCAACCCGGACATCCGATGGCGGCACAGGCACGATGGTCTATTCGGACGCGACGCACCTGCATGGCGCGCTGATGCTGGGCGCTGCTCCGAACGGCGACTTACTGGTCAGCAACGCGGATGTGATTAATTCGGACCCGACTCAGCCGAGCGAGATCGTTGAGTTCACGACGGCGGGTCAGTTCGTGAAGGAGTTGAGCGTCGATCCGAATCAAGGTGGTTCGTTTGGGTTGTTTGCGAGTGCGGGTCAGTTAGCTGCGGTGGATGATAATACGAGCGGATTGTTTATCTGGACGATTCCTCAGTAAGTTGATTCAAATTCGGAATGTGGGGCAGGCGGTTTCGCCTGCCCTTTTTGTGCCTTGTGAGACTCTCCGGCACAGCTGGTCCCATACAGATTTCCGCTCTCGTGCCCTGAGCCAGCGCGGAGTACTGACCGTCCCCGTTGTTGACGTCGAAGCTGTCCAGGGTTGTGAGAGTCTACCCGGATAGCGCAGCCGCCGCTAGGGTCGATAGCAGAAGAAGGGTGCAGCCCTTTGCCCATTTGAAATTCGCCAGCTCGCGAACAGATCTGTTCATTGTAAGACGCTCCTTGCCTTACGCAACAATACACGATCTCCACGCGCAAAGACGGCGAGCGGACCAATCTTTACAACAACGCCGAATGGGTTGTTGGATCTAATAGTTTCTTACCTGCTCCAAATACCCCGCATAATTTCGCTTCGTTTCCCCTAACGAATCGCCGCCGAATTTTTCGAGAAACGCTTGGGCCAGAACAATCGCCACCATCGCTTCCCCGATCACCCCGGCCGCCGGCACCACGCAGATATCGGACCGCTCATAAGCCGCCAGCGCGGGGTCGCGCGTGGCCAAATCCACAGATTCCAATGGACGCCGTAAAGTCGAGATGGGCTTCAGGAATCCGCGGACGCGAATCTCCTGGCCGTTGGACATGCCGCCTTCGATGCCTCCGGCGCGATTGTCGCCGCGAAAGAATTCGCGTTCGGGTTTGCGGTAGTGGATGGTGTCCTGCACCTTCGATCCGAAATCGGCCGCGCCTTCCTCCGCCGCTCCGATGGCCACGCCTTTCACGGCCTGGATGGAAACAATGGCCTGCGCGAGCTTGCCATCGAGGCGTGTGTCCCACGCGATGTGCGAACCCAGGCCCACCGGAACCGCGTGCGCTACCACTTCGAAAACGCCGCCCACCGTGTCGCCCGTGCGGTACGCTTCGTCCACTACTTCCTTCATGCGGGCTTCTTCTTCAGGATCGACGCAGCCGAGAAGCACCTCGGTTTTCTTACTCAGAGCTTCAATTTCTTCCCAGGTGACGGGCCGCTGCATCTGGTATCGCCCCACCGCGACCACATGGCTGAGCACGCGGCATCCGAACTCGGCGAGAAAGGCTTTGGCGATGGCGCCGATTGCCACGCGGGCCGCGGTTTCGCGGGCGCTGGCGCGCTCCAGAATGTAGCGGGCATCGGGCAGGTTGTACTTGATTACGCCCGCGAGGTCGGCATGACCGGGTCTCGGACGTTCTACAGGTTTGTGCTTCCCGGCGTCTCCTTCCACCGGTAGCGATTCGGTCCAGTTTTTCCAGTCCGCGTTGCGGATGATGACGGCGATGGGGGAGCCGATGGTGGAACCGTGCCGCACGCCGGCGACGATCTCGGCGCGGTCGGTTTCAATCTTCATGCGGCCGCCGCGTCCGAAGCCCTGCTGGCGGCGCCAGAGTTCGTGGTTGACGCGATCGAGAGAGATGGGTAGCCCCGCGGGGAGTCCGGTGAGCGTGGCGACAAGGCATTCGCCGTGCGATTCGCCGGCGGTTTCAAAGCGAAACATGAATGGGAAGGTTCATGGTACCAGCACGAACCCATGCTGGTGGCCGCCGGAGTCGGAATAGATTCCGGTGATGGAATTCGCGATGGCCTGCGCTTCCGTCCACATGGGGTTGTCGGGGGCATTGAAGACGGTGATGGCGCCCGTCGCGGATCTCACGTACGCGTGCCCCACGCGGTTCGCATCGAGATACCATCCGGTGATGTCGCCGGCCGGGTTGATGCCTTTGACGTACGTTCCACCACCGGCGAACGTACCGACGTCCGGGCCATCGAAGGTGGTCATCACGCCGCCTGGCGAGAGATCCAAGCCGTGTGTGCGGTTGTCCGAGTCAACGTAATATCCGGCCACCGTCCCTGACGAGTTGATCTTCCAGCCGACAGTGCCCTGATTGGGGCTCGTGCCTGCGCGGGGCGCATCGAACGTGGTGATGTCGCCGCCGGCGGTGCGGATGAAGCCGTGATTGACACCGGCGGCGTCCGCGTAATTTCCAGTTACGGTTTGCGAGTTGTTAATGCCGTTTGCCGCGGTGTACGGCTCACCCGGAATGGTAAATGTGAAGCTGGAGCCGCTGCTATTTCGGGTGAAGCCGTAGGCCCCCGCGGGGCCCACATCGATGTATCCCGCGACAGTTCCGCCGGAGTTGATATCGAAAACCCAGGTTCCCTTTACGGGGCCGGTTGCTGCGCCGGGAATCTGGAACAGGGTCACCTTTCCCGCAGTTGACATTACGAAACCACGGACACCGTTTTCCGGTGAAAGATCGGAACCGGTGACTGCACCTGCGCTGCTATTTATTCCTATGACAGTTGGAATCCCGTCGTCAGGAAGATTGAACGAGGTGAAGACGCCGACTGAGTTTCGGAGGAAGCCGTGGGTTGCACCCGTTGAGTCGTTATAGGTCCCGGCGATGGTCCCGCCATTGTCAATCGCACTCGCGTTGGTGAGAACAGAGCCCGGAGGGTCGAAGCTGGTGAAGGTCGGCTGAGCCTGCAGAGCGCACGCAAACAGCCATGAGGAATAGGTCAGAGCGAACTTCATCTTGTCATCAATCATAAATTAAGGGGCTGCCGCAGGATCGTGTTTAGTTTGATAACGTGTTGCTCACGTGGAAACAACAAGCATGCCTATTACAGACGACCGCCGCACGGTGATCGCTATCTCCGCGCTGGCTTATATCGTCGCGGATATTTTGCATGAAGGGCTGGGGCATGGCGTCACAGCGTGGCTGAGCGGTGCGCACCGATTGATCATGAGTACGGTCGCCTTGCAGAGCGATATCGGGACGCGATGGATTTCCGCCAACGGCACGCTGGTGAATCTGGTATTTGCGGGAATCTTCTGGCTGGCGCTTCGGAGGCCGCAGCGTTACTCACCGGCCGCACGTTACTTCGTGGTGCTCACGATGGCCGCCAACCTATTTACTGCGACCGGGTACTTCTTCTTTTCGGGCGTGACTAACTTCGGCGATTGGGCCGCTGTGATCGCCGGGCTGGAACCGCATTGGATGTGGCAGACCGGATTAGTGATGGTGGGAATGGCGTCGTACTACGCGGCGATGCTATTGGTGGCTGCCGAGATGAAACCGTTCATAGGCAGGCTGCCGGCACTGGTCTGGACGCCTTACATTACCCAGGGAGTTCTAGCCGGACTCGGCGGATTGTTCAATCCCGCGGGGCTCTTTTATGTGATCGCGTCGGCGCTGCCGTCCACTTTAGGCGCGAACGCCGGTTTGCTCGCGTTGCCGGGCGTCATGCATGGATGGAAGTGTTCCGAACAAGACCGGGTGGGCCCGGTGTGCCGCAGCATAGCTTGGATTGCAATCGGGTCTGTTGCGAGCGTATTGTTTGTGTGTGTGCTTGGCCGCGGGTTAACCTTTAAAATGTGAAGCCTGAAAAGTTGACGTTCGTATGAGAAGATTCTGCGGGCTCCTTCTGTCTTTCTGTTTCCTGGCTTCGGCCCAGGACAAGCCGGCCAGGAAAGCCCTTTCGGCGTTTCCAGACAACGGGTTTCAGTTTGCCGGAACCTGGGATTGTGCGGGAACGTTTGGCAACGGAAAGACTCATAAGGCGCTGTTTACCGGCACGACAATTCTGGCCGGCAAGTGGCTCGAACTCACCGAGCGAGGTATCGAGCCAGAGACCGGTTATCTGGCCAAATACTTGATCGGCTACGATTCCGAGCACAGTCGATTGGTGGAGTTCGATGCGAATAACTTCGGCGCCGTCATGTATACAACCGATGAGGGATGGCAGAATCAGGTGTTGACCATGACTGATAACACAAGCCGCTTTGTCTACTCCGTCACAGGTACGGATTCTTTCACTGTCGACTGGCAGGCTCGAAAGACCGCCGACTCGAAGTGGATGTCCGGAGACCATTTGGTTTGCAAACACAGCATGCGATAGAAATACCCACTCGTTGGTCTGCCGCGGTGTTCGCTGTAAAAGTGTGCGCATTGCGGGTTCTGAACGGCGCGAAGAAGTCGACCATCAACTGGGAAAAGTTCAGAACCTGCGGTGTGCCGCGAGGAATCTGCACGGCGTGGTGATTCCATATAACGCCATATTCAGGTTCTGGAAAGGGGCGAGCTACAAAACGTAAGGGCTCTGTAACCGGAAGGATGTTGCAGCAAGGCTGCTTAATTCCATCAATAGGTGGCGGACTGTGCCAGCTATCGAATGCCCTCTACGACGTCTGTTTGCGTGCGCGCTGCGATATCGTTGAGCGCCACGGGCATTCCCGGATTATTTTGGGGTCCGCCGCTGTTCACGCTCCTTTGCAGTTGGAAGCCTTTCTTACCCAAGACCACTTGGTTGTCAGGCTGCGAGGCCTGCGATCTGGTACCCATGAAACCGCGTCGACTTTACCAATCATGCAGGGCGCTGATTTGCACGTCTGCTCCACGTGCGGAGAATAAAGGCGTTTCAGGCACATTAAGACCCAATCCAGCGGGCATAAAGGCTCCGCGCCACTCCTACATCAATAGTGCCTTTGATAATCGCCCGGCCGTCCGGAAACACGGTCATCTCGTACGGCTCTCTCTGAAACCGGAGCGCAAACTCATTGGAACGCACGGCGCCCTCTTGTTTCAACCGTCCGGCAAGCTCCACCAGATCCACCGCGCCGGTCGCGTGAATCTGAACTGCGTTGCGTCCGCACAGGCTCACCGGGGAATCATGTTGGCCCTCCAACCAATCGAACTTCCGAAGACCGCAGCACGGGCAATCCGGGTCTTGCGCCGGCATCGCCGTTTCTCGAACCGGTCCGTTCCATACGTCCAGCGTCGTGATCGTCCGGCGCGTCGCTTCGATGTTTCCGCTAAGAATCTGAATCGCCGCGCTGGACTGAAGACTGGCGATGATGGCTGTCACAGGGCCCAACACACCGGCCGTCTCACAAGTGGGCTGCGCACCGGACGGCCGCTCGGGGTAGAGGCATCGGAAGCAAGCGGTGGTTCCTGGCACCACCAACATGGTGATTCCATAACTGCCAACGGCCGCGCCGTAAACCCAAGGTATGCCTGCTGAAACCGAATAGTCATTGATCAGGAAGCGGGTTTCGAAGTTATCTGTCGCATCCAGAATCACGCCGGCGCCGCTGAGTAGTTCGGTTGCATTTCGCGGGCGCAAATCATCCACAATCCCGCGGACTTCAATGGTGCTGTTGATCTTCCGAAGTCTTCGCGCGGCCGCAATGGCCTTGGGTAACGCATCCTCTGCATCTTGCTCATCGAAAAGGAACTGACGCTGCAGATTGCTTAGCTCGATGTAATCGCGATCGATGATGGTGAGCTTCCCAACGCCCGTCCGCGCCAGGAGCTCCGCCGCCACCGTACCCAGAGCGCCACAGCCGACCAGGACGGCCGACGACGCTGACAATCGCCGCTGGCCATCTTCGCCGATCGGAGCGAATCGGACCTGACGGCTGTAGCGTTCCCCTGGCATCCCCAAGCCGGATCGTAACAGATCGCTGGATGGCCTCGAACGTGCAAGCTGGTGTGGTACGTTACGATGAGTTTGGTGCGGACACGGAATGCGCTGCTTGTCTGTACAACTCTCGTAGCTCTCCTACCCGGCGGGACACTGCCTGCCCAGGAGGGCGTGGATCGATCACCAACCCAAAGCCTAGCGGGACTCAAGATCATCCGCTACGATTTCCCGAAGGATCAACCCCTGGACGCGGACGACCTTCATAATGCGATGGAATCTGCCGGGGTGAAGAGGGGTGTGCCTCTGGATGAAGATGCCGTGCGTGCCGCCATCCAGCACCTGTTTGCGACGGGACGGTTCACCGACATCAAGGTGGACGCAGAGGCGGCGCCGGGCGGCGTGATCCTGCACTTCGAAACCAGGAACGCCTGGTTCATTGGGGATGTCTCGGTGGAGGGCAAAGTGGGAGAGCCCCCCAATCATGGCCAGCTATCGAACGCCACAGGGCTGGACCTTGGAACACCATTCGACGCATCTCTGCTGGGTCCAGCCGAGGATGGTATCCGGAAACTGCTGGTGGCCAACGGCTATTACGAAACCACCATTACCCACCACCTGGAATATCAGGACGCGCAGCAGGTCAATATCAGTTTCCAGGTGGTGGCGAGTAAACGCGCGCACTACACCGTTCCGAAAATCGTGGGCTCGGACCTGGTGCTGACGCCGGAGAAAATCGTAAGGTCTACCGGCTGGCACCGGTTCCTGATTCCGGGTTGGCGCCCCGTGACTCAGAAACGGACCAATCAGGGTGCGCAAAATGTTCGTCTGCGCTATGTCAAAGCGAATCGGCTGCTGGCGACGGTTTCGCTTTCGAAGTTGGATTACGACGCAGCTTTGCGCGTGGTGCAGCCTACTTTGACCGTGGACCCTGGCCTCAGCCTTGCGATCAAGACCATTGGGAAGAAAATTAGCAATGGTGTGATCAAGAGTAACGTTCCCATTTACGACGAACACACCGTGGATCGAGATCTCTTACAGGAAGGCGCTAACAACCTCCGTGACGAACTGCAGGCCGCCGGATATTTCGACGCGCAGGTGGAGTATCGGGAACCGCGCGAAGTGGGCAACCGGGAGGAAATCGATTTCGTGATCGCCCCGGGACCGCGCAGCCGGCTAGTGGCGCTCACCGTCACGGGAAATAGATACTTTCGCACTCCGACCATTCGCGAGCGTATGTTTCTTCAAGCCAAGTCGATTCAGTTTTTTCACGGACGGTTCAGTAATGAATTCCTGCGGAGAGACAAGGAATCGATCAGCAGCTTGTACCAGGCCAACGGATTTCGTGACGTTGCTGTGACCAGTCAGGTTTTCCAGGACTACAAAGGGCGCAAGGGAGACATTGCCGTCGCCATCACTATCGACGAAGGGAAGCAATGGATTGTGAGCAAGCTTTCGGTGGACGGGTATTCAAAACTTGACCTCCACAGAATCATCTCGACTCTGAACTCTTCAGCCGATCAGCCCTTCAGTGAGTTCAATATTGCGGCTGACCGCGAACAGATCCTAAACTACTATTTCCAAAACGGTTTCCCGACGGCGGAGTTCACTTGGACATCCGTCCCCGGTAGTAAGCCGAATCTTGTCAACCTGACCTATTCGATCAAAGAGGGCAATCAGCAGTTTGTTCGCCGCGTGATCTATCAGGGCCTGCGCACGGCCAAACCGCAATTAGTGGATAAGCAGATCACGCTGAATCCGGGTGACCCGCTTTCAGCGGTCAGCATGGGCGACACGCAGCGGCGTCTGTATGATCTGGGGATCTTCGCCAAAGTGGACATGGCAATCCAGAACGCGGATGGCGAGGGAGCGCAAAAATATGTTGTCTACGATATGGAGGAAGCGAGCCGGTGGAGCCTGACCGGGGGATTTGGGGCGGAAATAGCGCGTATTGGCGGGAGCAGCGCGGCGAACGATCTCTCAAATCCAGGCGGCGCAACGGGATTCAGCCCGCGGGTGGAGGCGGATATCACGCGCCTCGATTTCATGGGTCTGGGCCAGACTCTGGCGCTCCGCTCGCAGTATTCCAGTTATGACAAGCGAGCGGAACTTACTTACCTGCTACCGCGCATCTTAGATCGCCGTAACATGGACCTGACGATTAGCACCCTATATGACGATTCCTATGACGTACGAACTTTCGCCGACAAGCGGGAGGAAGTATCCGCGCAGCTGGCCGACCGAATTTCCAAGGCGACTACGGCGTTTTTCCGTCTCAGTTATCGCAACGTGACCGTGTCGAATCTGAAGATCAATCCGCTGCTGGTTCCTTTGCTCTCTTCGCCGACGAGAACCGGGTTGGTCGCGGTGAACCTGATCAACGACCGCCGTGACGACCCCACGGACGCGCACCGCGGTATTTATGATTCGATTGACTTCGGCGTCGCCAGCCACTATCTCGGGGGCCGGAATAATTTTTTGCGCATTCTGGGGCGGAACGCGACCTTTACAAAACTGACCCCGAAGCTGCTGCTGGCTCGCCAGAGCTCTTTTGGCATTCTTCCAACGTATGGCAAGGCGCCAGCCGTCAACCCGGACGACGAGGATCCCATTCCGTTGGCCGAGCGGTTCTTTGGCGGCGGACCCGATACGTTGCGCGGGTTTCCACAGAATCAGGCAGGCTTCCGCGATATAGAAACGGGATTTCCGCTCGGCGGTTCCGTCCTGATTTATAACAACACCGAACTCCGTTTCCCGTTGATCGGCGATAACATCGGCGGGGTTCTCTTCGAGGACTTCGGTAACCTGTTCGACAAGCCCGGCGATATCAGCTTCTCTTTCAGCCAGCCTCATCCGTCTAATCCAACCGACTTCAACTATATGGTTCACGCCGCCGGATTCGGCATCCGGTACAAGACTCCGATTGGCCCGATTCGGCTGGACCTTGCGTACAGCATCAATCCGCCGAAGTATTATGGGTTCGCTGGTTCGTTCGAGGATCTGGTGAACTGTACGGCGGCGAATACGTGCGTTCGAGAGTCGCTGGCGATTAGTCATTTTCAATTCTTCTTTTCGATTGGACAAACGTTCTGACATGCGGTTGGCTTTGTTTTTTGTTGTCGCAGTTTGCTGCGGTGCGGCCATCATCGACCAACTGGCAGTAACGGTGGGCAACCAGGCCATCACGGAGAACGAAGTAACTGATGATATCCGTTTGGCCGCCTTACTCAATGGAGTCGCGGTCGATAACAGTGTGACCGCAAGACGCGCAGCCGCCGCGCGTCTGATCGAGCAGGCATTGATTCGCCGGGAGATGAGCTTCGGCAGTTATCCCCAGGTACAGGAATCGGAAGTTAATGAGGCAATGGCCGCCGCTGAAAAAGCGCACGGGGGTAGGGCGGCTTTAGACGAAAGTTTGAAGAGTTATGAGCTAACTACTAAAGAACTTCGGAATTATCTCACCTGGCAGCTACAGCTACTAAGGTTTATCGATCTGCGTTTCCGTCCGGCGGTACAGGTGACCAACGAGGACATCGAGAAATACTATCAGGAGAGCGTGGTGGGACCGCAACCGGCGGGAAAAGCTCCCGAATTGAGTGAGGTCCGCAGCCAGATCGAACAGAAGCTTTCGAGCGAACGGGTTGACCAGCAATTGGATCGGTGGATCAGGCAATCCCGCGCGCGCACGACGATACGGTTTGAGGACGCAGCTTTGTCTTCTGAAGCATCCTTATTCCCTCAACCAGGGACAAAAAAATGACAACGATGATGAGACGTGGTCTTTTGCTCGCACTAGCGGCAAGTTCGATTCTCCCCTCCTTCGCTTCCGCCGCCGAACTCTGGCAGACTGCGATTCGGGATCACCTGAAACTTTACGGGCACCGCAATTGGATCGTGGTGGCGGATTCCGCCTATCCTGCTCAAACCGCCCTGGGAATTGAAACGATTACTGCCGACGCCGAGCAGACGGAGGTACTGCGCTTCGTGTTGGCCCGGATACAAGAGTCGCGGCACGCGCGCCCGGTGCTGTATCTAGATAAAGAGCTTGCGTTCGTTCCAGAGAGTGACGCCGCCGGCGTTTCGCAGTACCGCCGGGACATTGCCGGGCTATTCGGTGAGCAGCAAGTAACCACCTTGCCGCATGAGTCGCTCATCAAGAAGCTAGACACTGACGCGCGTGAATTCAAGGTGTTAATTATAAAGACTAATATGGCGATTCCCTATACCTCCGTGTTCATTAACCTGAAGGCTGCCTACTGGGGCGATGAGCCCGAGAAACGTCTGCGAGAAGCTATGGCGGAAGAGCCCAAGAACTAACGAATGCTGAAGCCACGGCGCATTGCGTGGATGGTGGCGGGCAGCTTACTATTGCTGCTCATGGTTGTGGTCACTGGAATTGTGACCGTCCAAAGCTCCTGGTTTTACAACAAGGTCCGCGAGAGAATTGTCAGCGTCACCGAGGCCGCCACTGGTGGCAGGGTGGAGATCTCGAAGTTTACGTTTGATTGGCACACTCTCACGGCTACTGTCGCTGGTTTCACTTTGCACGGAACGGAACCGCCGAACGATCCGCCACTGCTACACGCCGACCAGTTAGTGGTGGGCCTCAAGATTATTTCGATTTTCGAACGGGATTTTGATATTGCGCTGCTTCGTGTCGACGCTCCCCATGTGTTCCTTCTGATCGCACACGACGGCAACACCAACGTGCCCAGGCCAAAGTTACCCGCAAAGCCAAACAAATCCGCGGTAGAGACTATCGTCGATCTTGCAATCCGGCATTTCGAAATGAATCGTGGCATCACGGAAGTCCATGCGGCCGGCCAGGGGCCGCAGGTGCAGAGTTACAACACCAGAGGCGATAACCTGAGGGCCCTGTTCACCTATGACGCGAATGTTCCGCGCTATCACGGCGACCTCTCCGCCGCGCGGGTGTTTCTGGCGTACGGCGAGTATCTGCCGGTTATCGCAGATCTGAAGGCCACCTTGGCTGTCGAGAAAAACCGGGTTGTGGTTGAACACTCGAGGATTATCAGCGGTGATTCCGAACTGGACGCCAACGGACGGCTGGAGGGTTTCACCGCGCCAGTGATCACCGCGGAATATCGAGCCAGGTTTGCCGTTTCGCAGATCGGCGCCGTTCTGAAGCTGAAGTCCCGTCAATCCGGATGGCTTGAGGCCAACGGCAGCGCCAGTTACAAAAGCGCCCAGGATTACGCGCTCAGTGGGCTGTTGAAAGCTTACGGCATTAACTTCCAGGCGCCCGGAATCTCGCTTCACAATGTGCGCGCACAAGCCAAGATTGATGGAGGTCCTAAATCCATTTCAGTCGATCAAATTGTATTGGAGGCGTTGGGCGGCAGACTCAAGGCGAAGGCTGAAGTCACCGGCTTTGAAAAGTTCAAGCTCAATGGGGAAGCGCAGAACTTCGATATCCATCAGATTGCTTCGCTGGCAACGCGCGAGAAACTGCCGTACGACGGAGTTGCGTCGGGTCCTATCTTCGCAGAGGGGCGGATTTCGGAGCTGAAGAATAACCGGTTCACGGCGACGGCGCGCGTGACGATTGCTCCGGCGTCCGGCGGAATGCCGGTGCGAGGCTTGCTGGATCTCAAATATAACGGTTTGCGCAACACCGTGGATTTGGGGCAGAGTTTCATCCAGTTGCCCAACACGCGTCTTGATATTCAGGGCACGCTGGGCCAGATTTTAAACGTGCGCGCGGCCTCTTCCAACCTGAACGATCTGCTGCCGATGGCACAGATGCTGAATTGGTTCGAAACCGCCCCCCCGTTGACTCTGACTCCACACGGACAGGTGAATTTCGATGGCACGGTGACGGGGAAACTGGAAAACCCGGTGGTGTCGGGCCATGTGGGTGGCGCCAACTTCATTGTTCAGAATGAGACGATCGATTCCGTAGCCGCCGATGTGGTGGTGCAGGCGGATCAGGTGACCATCGCCCACGGGCGCCTGCGACAGGCTGCCTTGGCCGCGAGTTTTTCGGGGGCAGCCGGGCTTCACGACTGGAGCCCTGAGAATGATCTCCCGATCACCGCGGCTCTCGGCGTGCAAAATGCCAGCCTGCAAGATCTATTGACGCTGGCCGGCCACAACGCGCTGAAAGCGAGTGGGACGCTGAACGCGATGGCGAAGGTGACCGGCACCATGGCCAATCCGCTAGCCACAGCGGATTTGTTTCTCGTGCGCGGCAAGCTGGAAGGGGAGCCATTTGATCGGTTGACGGCGCATCTGGACGCCCCCAACGGGGGTACGCAAACCCTGCGGGCACAGATCAACGCGGGCATGAAACAGGTAAACGTGAACGCCTCTTATGCGCATGCCGCCGCGGATCTACTTCCGGGCGAGATGACCTTCAAGGTGATCACCAACAAGCTAGCGATGAACGAACTCACGCTATTGCATCAACGCGAGCCGGACCTTTATGGCGATATCTTGCTGACGGCGGACGGAGCCATCCGGGTGGCGCGAGACGCCCATGGCGAGCCGGCGTTCCGGCTGACGCGGATCAACGCAGAGGGTTCGGCCTCGGGCATTCAAGTGGCCGCCAAACGCCTGGGGGATCTGCGTTTGAACGCCACAACAATCTCAACAGGGGCGACGCCACAGGTTGAGGTGAAGCTGCGTTCCAACCTGGCGGATGCCGTCATCGCCGCGGATGGGCGCTGGACCTTGGAAGGCGATTACCCCGGCTCGATAAAAGTGGATTTCACGCAAGTTCATCTCGACACGGTGCGGCGGCTGCTGCTAACTCCGCAGCAGGTGGAATCCTTCCGTGCGGGCGGCACCGTAGAAGGTTCAATCACCGTCTCCGGACCGGCGGCGAAACCAGATGAACTCCACGCGGAGGTGAATATTCCGAAGCTTCTGCTGGAACCATTGCCCGCGCCGGACGGTGTGCCGCCCCCGGTCGATCTATCGCTGCGCAACTCCTCGCCCATCCGCCTCACGCTGGCCCACAATGTTGTTCATGTCGAGAGCGCACATCTGGTGGCGCACGATTCCGATTTCACCCTGGCCGGTCAAGGCACGCTGTGGCCCAACCCACAACTGGATTTCACTCTCAACGGCAAGGTGAATCTGGCGATCATTCACGCCTTCAACAACGACGTTATTTCCTCCGGAGGGTTGCAACTGAATGCGAGTGTGCGCGGTCCCCTCAGTGACCCACGGCTGGGTGGGTCAATGCAACTCAGCAACGCCAACATCGCTCTAAGCGACGTACCAAACGGTCTGAGTAATGCGAACGGCACCATCATATTCAACGGCGCCCAGGCCAATATTGCCGATTTGACTGCCGAGAGCGGGGGAGGGAAGGTACGCCTTGGTGGATTCGCGTCAGTCTCCGGAGGCATCCTGGCCTTCCGGCTTCGCGCCGATGCTACCGGCGTGCGCCTGCGCTACCCGCAGGGCGTAAGCACGATGGCTGATGCGCAACTGTCGCTTGTGGGCACCACCGACCGCAGCGTATTATCCGGGACCGTTTCCGTGCAAAGACTTGCCTTCAATCCCAAGACCGACCTTGGCTCGATACTGTCAGCGGCCGCCACGCCGCCCGAGACACCGGCCGGCAATGCTGGATTCTCTCGGAACCTGCAGTTGGATGTGCAGATTCAGACGGCGCCTGACATTACGTTCCAAAGTAACTATACGCAAAGTATCGAGGCCGATGCCAACCTGCGCTTACGCGGGAGCGCTGCAAATCCCGTGTTGCTGGGAAGAATCAACATCACGCAAGGCGAGTTGACCTTCTTTGGGAATAAATACAACATCAATCAGGGTTCGGTCTCTTTCTTTAACCCAGTGAAGTTGGAGCCCATCTTGAATATCGATCTGGAGACGGTCGCGCGCGGCGTGGACGTCACTATCACCGTTTCGGGACCCATCAGCAAGCTCAATGTAAGTTACCGCTCCGACCCGCCGCTGCAGTTCGCGGATATTGTTGGATTGCTGGCGACCGGGCGAACTCCAAGCGATGCCACCATTGCCGCGCGGCAACCCAACGCACCGCAGCAGAGCTGGCAGCAGATGGGCGCATCCGCGCTGGTGGGGCAGACCATTGCGAATCCCGTGGCGGGCCGCTTGCAGCGGTTTTTCGGTGTCAGCAATATCAAGATCGATCCCACGATTTCGGACCTGACGAATGGTCCGGGAGCTAAAGTCACGCTGGAGCAGCAAGTAACTCCTGAAATCACCTTCACTTACATCACCGACGTTTCCAGCGCGCAGCAGCAGGTGATTCGAGTGGAGTGGGCTTTTTCGCCGCACTGGTCCGCTGTCGCGCTACGCGATGAGAATGGCGAGTTCGGAATCGATTTCCTGTACAAGAAACGATTCAAATAAACTGCCAACTCGGGCGGAATCCGTTCGCAATAGAGGTTGTGACTGGATGCATTGTAAGCCTGACTGCGCTGTTGTTGGCTTGGCCTGAGGCCCCGCCGACGCCGACATTCGGGACCACGGTGGTGATTCCATCCGGGCTGAAGGGCGGCGTTTACCTGCTCCCCAAGGGCGCATGGAAACTTCCGGATTTCGAGAACCTGCGCCCGGTTGGGACGATCTGGACATCGAGTTTGAACATAGCTCCGAGGCGCTGGAAGGCGGGCTTCCCCGGTGTGACGAAGAGATTTGAGTGGTTTGCGATCAACTACACCGGTCGATTCTGGATTGAACAGCCGGGTGTTTACCGATTCTCTTTGCTTTCGGATGACGGGTCGAGGTTGTTTGTAGATGGTCAATTGGTGATCGACAACGATTGTCGACATCCGCCTTTGGCTCGCGAATCAGGGATTGAGTTGGCGGGCGGCATCCATAACATCCGCGTGGCGTACTTTCAAGGGCCGAGAGATTGCCTTGCGCTGCGACTAGCTGTGTTGGGACCGGGCGAAACATGGAGTATTTTCAGCACGGAAGAATTTAGGCCGCCGGCGAATCCGGAGGATTGGAAATACGGCGGCCAAAGCGAGTTGCAAGCATCTTCGCAGCCGGTTGGGCTTGCCCGGAAGACCAAGTATACGAAGCAATCGAAGGTCGGGTCGGATGATCGGCCAGGGGTATCTGCGGGTTGTCAGGTGCCCGATCCCGTGCCGCAATGCCACGAGTAGTCACTTTTTTTGACACTTGGCGCAGTAGTGCGTTCCACGCTGCGCAACCAGGGTGCGTTGGATGGACGCGCCGCACTGGCTGCACGGTTCCCCGGTGCGCTGGTAGACCAGATGTTCATCCTGAAAGCTGCCCTTGCAACCCTCCGAATCCACGTAATCCGAAATAGAAGAACCTTTGGCCGCGATGGCTTCGGTAAGCACTTGCCGGATGGCCGAATGGAGTTTCTGCGAGCGTGCCCGGCTGATTCGGGATGCATTCGCGCGCGGGTGAATGCCAGCGCGGAAAAGCGCTTCGTCCGCGTAAATGTTTCCAAGACCCGCCAGAAATCGCTGGTTCAACAGCAGGGCCTTCATCTGGGTCTTTCGCGCGTGGAGGGCCGCGTGGAAATCCTCGAAGGTGATCTGCAGCGGCTCCGGGCCTAACAATTGCACTCGCTCCGGCAGGTCGCGTCCATATTCGATCCGGCCGAATTGGCGGCTGTCGGTGTAGAGCAGCACGCCGCGATCGAGGGTGAAGATGGCGTGGGTGTGTTTGGTAATCTCGCCGTTGAGAAGCAGCTTACCGGTCATGCCGAGATGCACCACCAGATAGCCGACATCGAGACCAAACACGATGAACTTGCCGCGCCGCGTCACCGAAACAATTCGCTTCCCATGCGCCCCGTCCAGCTTGCCGCGCAAGATGCGTCTTTGGCGAACTTCGATGTTTTGAATGCGCCGCCCGGCCAACGATTGCAGGCTGCGCACTACCGTTTCGACTTCTGGAAGCTCCGGCACTTAGGGCAATTCGATCAAGATATCCGAGCCTTCAACCTTCACGGGATAGGTCTCGACGGATTCGTCCCACTCATTTTTTCCAGTACGGCAATCGAACTCAAACGCGTGCCAGGGGCAGGTGACCATGGCGCCGTTCAGTTCTCCCTGGCCCAGGGGCCCGCCTTGATGCGGGCAGGTACCATTGAGCGCGTGGATGGCTCCATCGAACTTGCACAGGGCGTAGGGGTTTCCATCGACCATTACTTCGATGAGAGGGGTGGATTCAAGATCTGCGAGGGTTGCGACTTTGACAAAGGCCATTCAGTTTCTATGTTATACGCGAGAGAACAACGGGATGCGAATTCTGAGGTCTATCGGTAGAAGCCGCCCATAGCGACAAGGTGGTATTCTCATCGTCCCACGGTTTCAACAAAACAAAATGTTGGGGAGGGCGCGCGAAGAAAATATTGTCTAACATTTAGCCCCCAATCTTCATAAGATACCCAAAAGAGCGCCTATAATTGAAGAAAAATGGATCGGCGATCCTCTGTATCGCGGTGCGCGTCAATCCCTCGGTGAGGTCGGTTTAATTGCTGGTCTTTTAGTCGACGCGCCAAGAGCATCGCCCGTTCATGATCGGAACCGCGATGCGAACATTCATCATTCACCATCTGAGCGACGTTCATTTAGGTTCGTCTCACTACCGCCCCAGTTCTAAGGCAAGCGTTTTTCCCGCTGCGACCAGTCGCAATGCCGACGCTTACATAAATCACCTGAGGCAGCTTAATCGTGAAGTATTTCCAGATCTTATTGTCCTGTCTGGCGACCTCACGACGGTTGCGACTGAGCGCGAGATGGAGGAAGCGTCGGACTTCCTCGACCAGATTGCCAAGATAGCGCTCGAGCACCACACTACCGGGACCAACGTTCCCCGTTTATTGGTTGTCCCAGGGAACCACGATGTTGATTGGCTTAAGGACTCGCCGATCGAAAGACATAACAGATATTCTCGACTTGCGGACGGAATATTTTCAGGGGGTTTCGCACTTTCTTCGATGTATCGCCACGTGCAACGGGAGCCTTGGTTCGACTTCGGTGACGATCCCAATGTCTTTATTTGCCTGTTCAATAGCACTTACTATGGGGGGGCGAAAGACCCAGCCCTTGCAAAGCTCTATGAGCAAATTCGCTCTGCTGCCGACCAAATCCGTGTTGATGGCGATGCTCTCGAAGCATTCAAGCGCGAAGTTCAGAAGGATCCAGGCTTCGTGCTCGAAAGTGAAATAAACAATGCCGTGGCCCGTGTTAGCAAGCTACCCCCGGGGCGCGTCAAAATTGCGGTTGTCCACCATAACCCGAATCACGTGCCCACCGATGACGTCGAGGCATATGACACTATCGTCAATGCGGGAAGGTTCAAATCCGCGCTCCTGCAGGCTGGGTTTGACATTGTTCTCCATGGGCACAGACATGTGTTTCACTGCTCGGTTGAATCTCACCCAAGCTCCCCCTTCGCGAGGCAAAAGCTCTTTTTTGTGGGGTCTGACTCTCTCGGTTGCAAGGAGAACGCGCCATTCTTAGAACTCCAGATACGGCCGCAGGAGATCGATGGGGTCTCGGGTACCTCGGCTCCTGATTTTTCAGTCCGGGAGTTTGAGTTCAGTCCGGCCCAAGGCTACACTTCCTCGGTGAGGTTCTCCGGCCATTTTAGTGGAAAAGAGAGGTTCGATATTACGGACCTGGGGATCGATGTGTCGGCCAACATGTCGCCCGAGTTCAGAGCCAAGGCGCTTGAAGTTGTGAAAAAGCTCTTGCCAAGGCTTCAAACAATGCGGTCTGCTCTAACGGACTGGAAGGATAACAGTGAGTGGATTCGCTTGTTCCACATCCAACTTCCGCACTACCATCAGGTTCTTGCAACTGACGTCTACGTGCGATCGAACATTGGAAGCGCGAGTTTCCAACGCTATCTTAGAGAACAGTATTCAGAGAGGCTAAAACGCCTTCGCCGGACAGGCGACAACACGCTTCGCTTTTCGCCCGATGTGCACAAGGCCATCATTCGGAGCCAATGGGAGCCAAGCAGCCTGGCGTGGCCGGGTTGCAAGATTCAGCGTACACAGCCGGGAGACCCGGAGGGCCTCGAAATTGTGAGAGTGATGATCGTCGATCCGAGGTCTGCGGACCAGCTCGAGCTCCGCAACCTAGACTACGATCATGCCATGCACGCGATCCCCCTATTTGTGATTGATCGCTGCGATTTGTCGGAGGATATGATCGTGGATTTCGCCATGGGAATGAGCGCGTCTGGAACTCCTATCAAGACGTGCGCGTATGAGGCGTCGCTTGGGCAGGTCCTCGAACAGCAACCATGGAGAGCGTACGCGCTACTGGACGTCTTTGAAAGACTTCTTGCGCACCCTCGATTACGGACGGTTGAAAGATTCTTCGGCAGTCAGCCGATGCTCCGGGATCCTGCTAGCAACGCGCTATTCGCAACCCAATACTCTAAGTACCGAAAGGCCAGCCCGTTAGTCACTCGAGTTCTTGAAAATCATTTTCCTGAAGGTCGGCAGCGTGCGGTCGACCTGTGCTGCGGCACGGGCAACTACACGTTGCCGTTTGTTGGCCGATTCGGGAAGTTGATTGGGCTCGATATTTCCCCGCAAATGTTAATGAAAGCCAAAGAGCGCTCGAATCAGGTGGAATGGGTTGAGGCAGACGCGCGCGAGACGAACCTCGAAGCCGGAGCCTTCGACGTGGCATGGATGATATCAGCTCTTCATTACTTCAAGGGTGAACAACAGTTAGGCCTGTTTGAAGAGGTTTTTCGGATTCTGAGGCCGGGAGGTGTTTTTATAGCGGACAACGAATTTGCTGAACAACATCCCTCGCTTTGGCTGGTTGAGTATTTCCCTTCTCTCCGCACCCGCTATGAGGGTTGCCTTTTCAGCCAGGATCAATACAAAGCTTGGCTGGAACAAGTAGGCTTCTCCGTGGAATTCGAGACTTACGACTACCACCCTGAAGAGGGTGATGCGTTTCTCCGAATAGGCCAGCATATGCCAAAGCTTTATCTGGATGAAAGAATCCAAGCGGCCATTCCAGCGTTCCAGTCCATGGACCCTCTTGAGAAGAGGAGAGGCTTCCAAAGGTTACGGGAGGAGATCGCCACTGGCGAAATTGAGCACATCGTGAAGCGCTACAAGGCAAAAGCCAGCCTTCCCGGTGATTTTGGCTTCTTGCTTGCCCGCCGGAAGTGACAAGCGCGGTACTCTCGGAAAAATTCGCTCGCTGGTCTTAAGGCTCACGGCCCCTCATCTAGGATATGGCACGGGATTCGGAGGTCGCGGCGCGGATCAAGTTATCGATATCACCCGGCGGAATATAGAAATGCGGCGACACCCGGACCCATCCCTGTCGCGGAGCCGTCATAAAACCCCGCGACAGCAAATGCCGCGCTGTCTCCCGCGCCTCTTCGCCGGGCTTGCGAAAACTTACGATGCCCGCGCTGTTCTCGGACGTCCTCACCCCGCACATTTCGAACCCGCGGAGCGCGAGTTCGCTGTAAAGACCATCCGCCAGGCTCAGCACGGCATCCCTGATACGCAGCACTCCCACGCGGTTAACAAACTCGATGGCCGCGCGCAAGCCGTAGCACCCGATAGTATTCAGCGACCCGCACTCATAGCGCGCGGCGTCCCGCCTCAGCGTCAGGTCACTCGAATCGATGTCATCGTACTGGGTAACGCTCATCCAGCCGATCTCCGTTGGTAAGATCTGGTCCTGGATACCGGCGCGGACGTACAGAACGCCGCAGCCTTCCGGACCCATTAGCCACTTATGCCCATCGGCCGCAAGGGCATGGATACGGAAGCGGTTTACGTCCAGAGGAACCAGTCCAAGTCCTTGAATGGCGTCGACAAAGAAGAAGACGTTGCGCCGCTGGCAGATCTCCCCGATCGCTTCCAGGTTCGCCCGATAGCCGCTCAGGTATTGGACATAACTAATAGCCAGCAATCGAGCGCCTCGGGCCGCTTGGTCGATCTCATCGAGAGAAGCCGTGGCGGGGAGCCACCTGACAGTCACGCCGCGTGATTCCAAGTGTCTCCAGGGCAGCCAGTTTGAAGGGAACTCCTCGCGGAACGCGACTAAACGGTCGCCCGGTTTCCATTGGATACCGTTGGCAACGGTGTTTATGCCTTCGGATGTATTCTTGACGATGGCGATCTCCCGGGCTGAGCACCCGATCAAGCATCCAGCGGCCTCCCGCACGCCTTCATAGGCAGCCAGCCAGCGTTCATAATGGAGGCTTCCGAATTCACAGGATTCATCCGCAACCTGCTTCATGGCCTCGGCGGCAGGCCGGCAAAGGGGTGAGACTCCGGCGTGATTCAAATAGACGATGTTGCGGCGAACCGGAAAATCGGCCGCAAACTCTTCCCAGATCTCGGGCATTTCTTGACTATAGTCGGCCTGGTTCTGCATTAGAATATTTACATGCGTCGCGTCGCTCTGGCTCTCGTCTGCCTCTCGTTTGTGCAGAACCTGCCCGCGCGATCGCTGAACTTCTACAGCATCGAGCATGAGGTCGCTCTTGGGAAGCAACTCTCCGCCGAGCTGGAGCGCCAGGTGAAGTTAGCTGACGACCCAATTCTGGCGGAGTACGTAAACCGCCTCGCGCAGAAAATTGCGCGGCAATCGGACGCTATGCTGCCCGTCACGGTTCGGATTATCGAATCAGGGGACTTGAATGCGTTCACGCTGCCCGGCGGCCACATTTATTTGAACAGCGCTTTTTTGAGGCTAACGGAATCCGAGTCGGAACTCGCGTTCATTCTGGCTCATGAGATTGGGCACGTGGCGGCACGACACGCCACAATCGAAGCAACCAGGAGCCAACTTTTGCAGGCCGGCTCGATTCCTTTGATGGTTCTCGGCGGATGGAGTGGCGCGGCACTGCGGGAACTCGCGCCTGCAGCTGGGCGGCTCGGTGCGCTCAAGGGGGCTCGCGACTTCGAAACACAAGCCGACCGATTGGGTTTGGATTTCATGGATCGCTCGGGGTACGACTTGTCCGCGGCCATCGACATGTTCGAACGGATTGAAGGCGCGGAACGGAAGGTTCCCGGACGGGTGCAGCGGCTGTGGAGCGATCATCCAATCACCGCCTCGCGCATTGAGGCGACCCAAAAGCATCTAAACCAGATCGCCGGACATCGCGAGGAATACATCATCAACACCTCAGAGTATGAGGAAATGCGGGTCAGGGCGGTGGCTTTGGAAGAACGCCGGGCGGCACAGGTGGATCAGGCTCCACACTTGGGCACAGAAAAATGAACCAGATTCTGGGTTCCTTGATCGTTCCGGATGAAGTTTTTGTAACCTCGCGGCACACTGTCGCGTAGATACAACAGTCGGATCCCTTCGGCAGGCCTATAATAGTGAATAGGAGTCTCCTCCTCATGTACGAATCCATTCGGAAACAGACCCTCTTGCTGGCGGTCTCCGCTCTGCTTATCCCATCGGCGATGTTTGCCGATAACAAAGAAAAAGACCCCGATCAGATCGGCAATCGCGATGTGGGCAAAGGGGTTAACTTCTATTCGCTGGAAAAAGAAATCGCCTTAGGCAAACAACTTGCCCAGGAAGTGGAGCGTCAGGCGCGCATCGTGGATGACCCCATCATTGCGGAGTACGTCAACAGGATCGGGCAAAATCTCGTGCGCAATTCCGATGCCAAGGTGCCTTTCACAATCAAGGTGATCGATTCGGATGAGGTGAATGCATTTGCGCTACCTGGCGGGTTCTTCTTCGTCAACACCGGAATTCTGATGAAGGCCGACAACGAGGCGGAGATGGCGGGCGTGATGGCCCACGAAATCGGCCATGTGGCGGCGCGGCACGGCACGCGGCAGGCCACCAAGGGGCAGTTGGTGAACATCGGAACCATCCCGCTCATCTTTATGGGCGGCTGGACGGGCTACGGGATTCGTCAAGCTTTGGGGCTTGCGATCCCCATGGGCTTCCTGAAATTCTCCCGTGCGGATGAATCGGAAGCCGATCTGCTGGGCCTTGAGTACATGTACAAGGCGGGATATGACCCGACCGCTTTCGTCGATTTCTTCGAGAAGATCCAGTCCCTTGAGAAGAAGAAGCCGGGGACTATTTCAAAGGTATTCTCAACCCATCCTCCGACTGACGACCGCATTAAAGCGGCCCAGAGCAATATCGAAAAGTATTTGAAGGCCAAACCGGAATACGTCGTTACCACGTCCGAGTTCAACGATGTCAAGACACGCGTGATGGCGATGCACAATCGCCGCAAGCTGGATGACGCGAAAGATACCGCCCGGCCGCGCCTGCGCCGCGCGCCTGGTTCGGGTTCCGGTGGAACGGTCGACGACGATAGCGACACGAAGTCGAAGGGTGATGACGACGAGCGCCCGACCCTCAAACGCCGGGATGGCGACAATAACTAGCTCTCGCGAAACACGAGCCCAATACACGGGCGCTAGGATGCGTGAGGGGATTGAGATTGCCGGCAGGCGTCTCAATCGCCCCGCTCAGGCTGGCTCCTTTTTGTATTGAAGCTCGCTTCCCAATAAAACTCGCCCTTTCACTCCCGTGGCAGAAACAAAAGAGTGGCGCGCGAAACGCTACTTCGCCAAAGCGTTTCGGCTATACTGAAGAATCCGGGTTTGGAAAATGTTCTTTAGCATTAAGGAGTTGGAACTCAGGAAGATCCGTTTCGACGAGACCTTCCAACCCGGTGAAATCAGTTTCCCCGGCACCACCCTGAAACAATCGCAGCCGCTACGTGCGGAGGGTGTTGTCGAGTTGCTTCCCCATACCGAGGGCGAAGTTCGGATCAAGGGCTCCCTGAAGGGTTCCATGATGGCGGAATGTGACCGCTGCCTTACGGAGGTGCAGGTTCCGATCGATACTCCGATCGATCTCTTCTACCGTCCTTCGAGCGATCTCGAAGCGGATGAGAATGAAGAGGTTGAGATCGACGACGGAGAAGCGGAGATTGCGTTTTATGAAGGGAAGGGGATCGAACTCGAGCAGTTGATTGCCGAGCAGGTCCTTCTGCTGCTTCCGATGCAGGTTGTGTGCGACGAAGCTTGTAAAGGTATTTGTCCGGTCTGTGGCGGCAATCGCAACCAGATTGAGTGCAAGTGCCAGATTGCTCCGGCCGATGACCGGTGGAGCGCATTGAAAGACCTGGCGAGCTAAGGGCCGCCAGAGGTTTGAACGACTAAAGGATTTTTTGAGCAATGCCAAACCCCAAAAGACGCCATTCCGCATCCCGCACGCACAAGCGCCGCGCGCATGATGCACTCAAGACCAAGAGCCTGAGCGAGTGCCCCAACTGCCACGCGACCAAAATGCCGCACCGGGTCTGCCCCACTTGCGGATTTTATAAAGGCCGTGAAGTAGTGGAAGTCGCGGCGCAATAAACGCGACCGATGGTCACTATTGCGCTGGACGCGATGGGCGGGGATACCTGTCCGGGACCGGAGATCGAGGGAGCCATTTGTGCCGCCCGGGAATTCGGCACGCGGGTCCTGCTGGTAGGACGCCAGGATTTCGTGCTTCCTGAACTGGAGAAGCACCGGGGGTGGAAAGACCTGCCCATCGAGATCGTGGCAGCCGAGGACCGCATCACAATGGATGACGCAGCCGGAAAAGCTCTGCGCTCCAAGAGCAATAGTTCAATGCACGTCTCAGCCCGCCTGGTCCGGGATGGCGTCGCGCACGGCTGGGTATCGGCTGGAAACACCGGCGCATGCATGGCCATCGCCAAAATGCTTCAGGGCAAAGTGCGGGGCGTGGATCGTCCCGCTCTGTCCGGCGTATTCCCCACATTGATTCCTCACAAACCGGTCGTTCTCGTCGATGTCGGGGCGAATGTGGATTGTTCGCCGGAAATGCTGGCCCAGTTCGCCATCATGGGTGAAGCGTACTCTCGGCTGGTGCTGAAAAGGGAGCGCCCAAAAATCGGACTGTTGTCGATTGGCGAGGAAGACCACAAAGGCAACGAACTCACCAAAGCCACGATGCCTCTTCTGCGTGCCCTAATGCCGGAGCAGTTCTATGGCAACGTGGAAGGCCGCGATATCTTCTCAGGGCTTGTCGATGTGATCGTCTGTGACGGTTTCGTCGGCAATGTCGCGCTCAAAACCAGCGAGGGCCTTTCGGAGATGATCAAGGGGTTGCTGCGCGAATCCATGATGGCCAACGCCAGCCGGAAGATGGGTGCACTGCTCATCAAGCCAGCCATCGCAGAATTGAAAAAGCGCACGGATTACTCCGAGTATGGCGGCGCGCCACTGCTGGGGCTGAAGGGCGTTTGCATCGTCTGCCATGGACGCTCCCCCGCCAACGCCATTAAGAACGCGATTCGCGTCGCCGCCGAGTTTTCCGAGCGCAACCCGGGCCACGAAATTGAAGCCGGTCTCCGGCATTTGCGCGAAGCTTCCTAGCGGGTGCCCGCGTCCAAGATAATAGACTCATGCGCCGGATTTTTCTTCTCGCATCGTTGGGCGCCGCGCTCCTATCGGCGCAACCGTCGGCTCCAGAGGAGCACGTGCATTGGGACTTATCTGCCCCCGCCTCTGCCGCGCCCGGCGCCAAGTTCGTCGGCAAGCTGCATGCCACGATCGATCCCGGGTGGCACCTCTACTCGCTGACCACGCCGCAACCAGGCCCCGTTGCGACCACCATCAAGATCACGGGCGGGAACGAAGCCATCGCTGGCGTTCGTCTCTTCGAGCCCAAGCCCCTCACTCAATATGACTCCAACTTCCAACGCGATACCGAAACCTATGCTGACGCCGTTACCTTCGACATCGAAATCGCACTGAAGCCGGAAGCCACGGGTTCGCCACTGGGTCTAAAGGCGTCCGTCAGATATCAGGTCTGCAGCAGTACCATTTGTATTCCTCCTGTTACCCGCATCGCCGGCGCCTCGATCAATATCGCGAAGCAAGCCGCGCAGAACGATATCGCAATTCCCGCTGAATACCGCGAAGCGAAGCCCACTTCAACCACCGCGCCCCCAGTGGATGATTCCGCGATTACTTTCCTGATCACGGCTTTCGGATTCGGACTCGCCGCTATTTTCACTCCCTGCGTCTTCCCCATGATCCCGATCACCGTCTCTTACTTCCTCGGTCAGGGCCAAACCGCACATCGCGGCGAAGCCTTGAAGCAAGCCGTGCTCTTCTGCCTGGGAATCATTGTCCTGTTCTCCGGCCTCGGCGTCGCGATGACGGCTCTCCTCGGTCCATTCGGGGTAGTCCAACTTGGCTCGAACCCTTGGGCCAACGGGCTGATCGTGCTGGTATTCGTGGTCTTCGGGCTCAGCCTTCTCGGAGCGTTTGAGATCACCATTCCTTCGTTCATCCTCACTAAGCTCGACAGCGCGTCCCGCGGCGGCGGTACTGCTGGAACGCTCCTAATGGGGCTTACGTTTTCTTTGGCATCCTTCGCTTGCGTCGGTCCCTTCGTGGGCCCGCTCCTCGCGGCTAGCGCCACAGCCGGCAGGTCATGGCGGCCTCTTTTTGGCATGGCTTCATTCGCCACGGGGCTGTCGCTCCCGTTCTTCCTTCTGGCCCTGTTCCCCAGCTATCTGAAAAAGCTTCCAAGAAGCGGCGGCTGGCTCGCTCGCGTCAAGGTCGTGATGGGCTTTGTGATTCTGGCGGCGGCGCTAAAGTATCTGGCGGCTGTGGATCAAGTGCTGCAATGGAACTTCGTCACGCGCGATCGATTCCTCGCAGCATGGCTGGTGCTCTTCGCCATGTCCGGCCTCTACTTGCTGGGTTTTGTCCGTCTAGAAGGCATCAATAAGGACGACCAGTTGAGTATTCCGCGCCTGCTTTTCGGAATGGCGCTCGTGATATTCGCGGTTTCGCTGGTGCCTGGAATGTTCGGCGGCAATCTGGGCGAACTCGAAGGCTTTATCCCGCCGCCCGCAGCCGGAGCTTCATTCGGCGGTGCGGCGCAACAACAGCTGGTTTGGATTGAGAACGATTTCAACGGCGCTATTGCCAAGGCGCGGGCGGAACACAAGCGGATGCTGGTGAACTTCACCGGCTACGCCTGCACCAACTGCCACTGGATGAAGCAGAATATGTTCACGCGCCCCGAGGTGGCTCAGGAGATGCGTAACCTGATTCTCGTTGACCTTTACACCGACCGCGATGACGCCGTCTCTCAGCAAAACCAGCAGCTCGAACAGAACATCTTTCACACCATCGCCATCCCCTTCTATGTGCTCTATGACCCGGGTCCTGCAGGCGCCGAGCCGCGCGTCGTTGCGACCTTTCCCGGCCTCACTCGCCAAGCCCCGCAATATGTTTCGTTCCTGACATCGGCGAGCCCTGCGGCTGCTCCAACTTCGAGTCCCTTGGATCTCGGAGCCGCGTTCCACTCCACCGACCTCGCCAACAAAGTGGTGGTCGCGAATTTCTGGGCAACCTGGTGCGTGCCCTGCCGCAAGGAAATCCCGGAATTCAACAAGCTGCAAGAGGCTTTGGGATCCCGCGGCGTTCAGGTGGTGGGCGTTTCGCTCGATGACGACGCCGACGTAATCAAGCCTTTCCAAGCTAATCACCCCATGAACTACCCTGTGGGATTGGCGAACGACGAGACCCGCAAGACCTATAACCTGGATGAGCTTCCGATCACGGTGGTGTTCGATCGAAAAGGCCAGATCATCGATCGCTTCGTTGGATTGACGGACCCAGGAACCATTCGTGCGGCCGTTGAAAAGGTCCTATGAATATCTTTGAACGCGTGTTCGATCAGATGGCCCGCATGGGACTTGCGTTCAAATCGGACCCCATTAAGGTCATTGAGACGGCGGGTCGCGAATGGGGTCCTGTTACCGGCGGTCTCGCTCTCTCGATTGCCCCGCGGAAAGATCAGAAGGATATGTTGTCGGTGATCCTTCGCAATGTCGATGGCAGTGCTAAGCGCATCGCAACCAGGGGATGGCTGCATTTCTTGGAAGTCGATTTGAAATCGCCTTCGGGGAAGGACGTGGTTCTCACCGAATACGGACGACGCGCGCTTGACCCCAACCAGGCGAAACCCGATATGGTGGTGCAGCTTGGTCCTGATGAGATGGTGGAGACGGAATGGCCGGTTGGGCTTTTTTACGACATGAGCGAACCCGGCACTTATAAGGTCAGGGTAAGTTGCCAGTTACCTGGCGGCATCTTGCAATCAAACGATTGCTTGATGAAACACTGTTGATCCAGAACCCCATTTCACCCGCGAAGTCCCGGGAATGCGTGGCTCCAACCGTCAGTGTCCCAGCTCGGCGCCGCGCCGATAAGCGGCTGCAGGTCCGCGGCCCGGAACTGAGTAACAATTTTTCTTAGCTGAGGCGCAACAACCTAGAGCGAAGGAATGTTCGCCGCGTGCGATGCGCTGCTTGACAAGTTGTGTCATTTTTGGCGCAATAGCCTTTGATTGATCATCCTTGGAAGCGTTCGTAGCGATCTGACTGGCGGGAAAATAGGCCGAGTGTACCCAATGGCGGCGATGCAAACTCACGCCACTTCGATCGAGTCATGACGACCCTGTCGTGTTCGTAGGCCGCATCGGGAGCAAGTTTGAAAACTTCCACAATCAACCCGAGCTCAAAGCGGTGAGGCGGATTACGCGTTTTGCACTTCGCCTGATCCTCCAGGTACGATTACAAGCTAATAGTTTATGCCTAACGATTCCTCATCTGATCCGTATGGTCAGTAATGAATCGGCTGACCAATCTCGCGCAAGATCTGCGTTTTGCCGTGCGAACCCTCCGCAAATCGCCTGTCTTTCTACTGATTGCCGTCTTGTCGCTCGCGCTGGGCATCGGCGCCAACACCGCCATCTTCACCCTTACCGACCAGCTACTCCTTCGCCTGCTTCCCGTTCACGATGCGCAACAACTGGTTCTCTTCAGCGCCGAAGGCCAGCATTACGGCAGCAACATGGGATGGAACCGGATCTCCTATCCCATGTATCAGGATTTCCGCGACCATAACACCGTCTTCTCCGGCATGTTCTGCTTCCGTGAAACCGACCTCAGCCTCAGCTCTGGTAACCGCACGGAGCGCGTTTCAGGCGAACTGGTTTCGGGAAACTATTTCCCTGTCCTTGGTATTCAACCAGCCGCGGGAAGGCTGTTTACGGCGGATGACGACCTGCATCAGGGCAGCCACCCGTGGGCGGTCATCAGCTACGGATATTGGCGCAGCCGCTTTCATGGCGATCCCGCCGCTATTGGCCAGAAGATCGTTATCAACGGCTACCCATTCACCATCATCGGCGTCAGCCAGGCCGGCTTCACCGGTACCGACCCGACTCACGCTCCGGATGTGCGTGTACCGATGATGATGGCCCGTCAGCTCCGGGATTTTCTCGATCTCAACGATCGCCGCAGCCGTTGGGTCACTGCTTTTGGCCGTTTGAAACCCGGCATCGACATCACCAAGGCGCAAGCCTCCATCCAGCCCCACTTCCACAGCATTTTGGAGATGGAAGTGAAGCAACCCGCATTCGCCAAAGCTTCGGGCTACATGCGCGATCAGTTCTTGAAGATGTCGATGACTCTACAACCGGCATCTCGCGGACGGTCGGACACGCGGCGCGAGTTCCAAAAGCCGCTCCTGGTGCTGATGTTCACGGTCGCCCTGGTTCTGTTGATCGCGTGCGCCAATGTCGCCAACCTGTTGATCGCGCGCGCCACCTCGCGGCAAAAGGAAATCGCCGTCCGGTTGGCATTGGGCTCTACGCGCATGCGCATCATCTCGCAGTTGCTCATGGAAAGCGCTCTGCTCGCGCTCGCGGGAGGTGTCGCCGGGCTGGCGCTGGCCGTCTGGATCGATCGCGCGCTCATCGGATTTCTTCCTCCCAGCAACGCCCCTGTGACGATCTCCGCCCTCCCGGATTGGCGCATCCTTGGTTTTAACTTCGGGCTGTGTATCCTCACCAGCCTCATCTTTGGGCTGGTTCCAGCACTGCAATCCACGCGGCCGGACCTGGCGCCCACGTTGAAGGATCAGGCGGGCGCAGTGGCAGGCGGCGGTTCCACAAATCTCCGCAAGGCTTTGGTCGCGGCCCAGGTGGCGCTGTCCCTTTTGCTGCTTATCGGCGCGGGTCTTTTCATTCGCAGCCTGGGCAACTTGAAGGATCTCTATCCGGGCTTCCGCACCACGAATCTGCTGGCCTTTAAGATCGACCCAACGCTGAATGGCTACAAAATGGATCGCTCCCGCGACATTTACCGGCGGCTGGGCGATCGCCTCAGCGCTCTTCCCGCCGTCGAATCCGCATCCCTCGCTGTCGTGCCGGTGTTGGAAAATGACGAGTGGGATCAGTGGGTCACCATTGACACCTACAAACTCAAGGCAGGCGAACTTCCCGATCCGCACGTCAACTTTGTTGCGCCGGGCTACTTCAGGACGCTTCAGACACCCCTATTGCTGGGGCGCGATTTCCGGGTGGGCGACGATCAGGCGGCACCCAAAGTCGCCATCGTGAATGCGACGTTCGCCAAGAAATACTTCGCCGGTGGAACCGCCATTGGACACCAGATCGGCATGGGCATCGACCCGGGCACCAAGACCGACATCACCATCATTGGCGTCGCGCAGGACACGAAATACGAAAGCATGCGCGATGATGTCCCTCCGGAGGTGTTTCGGCCCTACCTGCAGATGGACTTCGTCACCGACATGGTGGCATACGTCCGGACTCCGCGCAACCCCAACCAGGTCTTCACCACGATTCGCAGCGTCGTCCGAGAGATCGATCCGAATCTGCCCCTCTACGATATGATCACTGTCGAGAAGCAGATGGACGATTCGCTGGTTACCGAACGCCTGGTGGCATCGCTTTCCTCGGCTTTCGGCTTCATCGCCACGCTGCTGGCCGCCATCGGGCTCTATGGCGTGGTGGCTTACACAGTAGCGCGGCGGACGCGCGAGATCGGGATTCGCATGGCCGTTGGCGCCGCCACCAAAGACGTTGTCTGGTTGGTCATGCGGGAGGTTCTGATCCTGCTGGTCATCGGAGTCGGAATCGCTCTCCCGTCGGCTCTGATGCTCACGCGCTTCGTGCGAAATCAGCTTTACGGAATTCAGCCGAGCGACCCGTTGTCTATCGCGCTAGCCACCGCCTCCATCGCGGCGGTAGTCATTCTCGCGGGATTCATTCCGGCCCGCCGGGCCACGCGCGTCGACCCCATGAAAGCCCTGCGCTACGAATAAAAGGTGAGGCAGGCATTCCACCTGCCCGCCCTCAGTCCGCGTTCACCACAGGCACATCCACCAAGTGCTCACTAACGAACCAAACCTGCAATTGATTCGTGCGAATTACGTCGCTCACCAGTAGATCATTGGTTCCGTCGTCACCGGAATCCGCCGCCTTTTTTGCGTAATCATGGCTTTCTTTCAGAATCAGCTCATGCGCTTCCAAAAGCCGCGAAATCTGCACTGGAACTTCCTCGCGCCCCCGCGGAGGTCGCTCCACCTTGGTCATCTCGGCAACGTCCGCCGCCATCGCGATGCTGACTCCGCCCAGAACCTGGATGCGCTCCGCGATCGTGTCGATCAGTTCAGATTGCTCTTCGAAATGCTTGTCGAACAACAAATGCAACTGGTAAAACGTTGGCCCTGACACCTGCCAGTGGTGCTTCTTGTATAGGTCGCGAAGCGCCATCGTGTCCACCAACACCTGGTTAAGCATGGCGACGCTGTCCCTACAAACGGCGTCGTCCACTCCGTTGGGGAGACGAGCTACATCGCCGAACTTCTGAATCTCGCGCCCGCGTTGGCCAATGTGGGGCTTGGCCCGATCGAGCACGCTTGAACCGTCTTTTGAGTGATTACCTTTTGAACTCATGCCCCGTTGGATGCAATTGCCGCACCAAAGGATCAGTGCTTAAATACTTTTCTTCCGCCGAATTTCGCCGCGCTACCGAGTTTTTCCTCAATGCGCAGCAGCTGATTGTACTTCGCGATACGGTCCGTCCGGCTGGCCGATCCCGTTTTGATTTGTCCACAATTGGTGGCCACTGCCAGATCCGCAATGAACGGGTCTTCCGTCTCGCCCGAGCGGTGCGACATTACAGACGTATAGCCAGCATCGGTCGCCATCCGCATCGCTTCCATCGTCTCCGTCAGCGTGCCGATCTGGTTCACTTTAACGAGGATGGAATTACCCACGCCCGTCTCGATTCCCTTTGCCAGGCGCGTGGTATTCGTCACAAAAATGTCATCGCCCACCAATTGCACCGTAGTGCCCAGTGCGTCGGTCAGCTTCTTCCACCCGTCCCAGTCATCCTCGGCCATGCCGTCTTCAATCGAAATAATGGCGGGGTATTTCTTCTGCAGGGCCACCCAATACTCAACCATCTGGTCGCTGGTGCGCTCGCTTTTATCGGACTTCTTAAATACGTACTTCCCGCCCGTGTAGAATTCGCTCGCCGCCGGGTCAATGGTGATTCCGATCTGCTCGCCAGCCTTGTACCCGGCCTGCTGAATCGCTTCCAGCACCAGATCCAGCGCCTCCTCATTCGATTTCAAGCTGGGCGCGAATCCGCCTTCATCGCCTACCGCGGTGGAATAGCCTCGCTTCTTCAAAACGCCCTTCAGCGTATGGAATACTTCCACGCCCCAGCGCAACGCTTCCGAGAACTTGTCGGCGCCGTAAGGCGCCACCATGAACTCCTGCAGATCCACTGATGAATCGGCATGTGCCCCACCATTGATGATATTCATCATGGGCACGGGCAGAACGCAAGCCCCCACTCCGCCCAGGTAGCGATAAAGAGGTGTTCTTTCGGAAGCCGCCGCCGCGCGGGCCAGCGCCAGCGACACGGCCAGAATCGCATTCGCTCCCAACCGCCCCTTGTTCGGCGTTCCATCAAGGTCGATCATGATCCGGTCGAGCTTGGCTTGCTGTGATGCATCATGCCCCTTCAAAGCCTCGGCGATTTCCGTGTTGATGTTCTTAACCGCTGTCAGTGTTCCCTTGCCTTGATAGCGCTTCTTATCGCCATCACGCAGTTCGACCGCTTCATGCTCACCGGTGGATGCTCCCGAAGGCACGGCCGCGCGGCCCATGGAACCATCGGAAAGATAGACATCCGCTTCAACCGTCGGATTGCCGCGCGAATCGAGGATTTCGGTCCCCTGTACAGCCAGAATTGTTGCCAAGAAAAAAGCTCCTTTAGAGTTGTTTTGGTGGATTAGAATCTTTCAGTTTACGACGGCTTCGCTTGCCTCAGGAAGTAAGCCGCAATCCTGGCATGAAGAAAAGGCAGAATCTCCGTGTTGTTCGCAACGTCGCGCGTGAAGGCCACGAAAATATAGTGAGCCCCATTCGGCAGACGAATATACGCCGAATCATGCCGCGCCGTCGAAGTCCAACCTGCCTTCGACCAATACCCAGCCCCCGCGGGCAAAGCCTTACCACCGAAGTCCGTCGCTTGCTCATCCTTGCTGCCGGGCGCAAAAGGATCGCGGCGCAGCAACGCCAGCATCTGGTCAGACCGCGCAGGGCTTACTGCCTGATGCTTCACGATGCTCAGCCACAGATGCGCCACGGCGTCCGTGGTCAGGCGGTTGTTGTTCTCCCAGTTCGGCCCGCGCGCCTGCCGTTCACGGCCATATGGATCTTCGGCGAAGGTTGGCTGGTTGACATTGATGCCGGTGAAACCCTGAGACTCAAAATAGCGATTCACCACCTCGCGTTTCGCCAGCCAGGGCTTCAACTCAGCATCCCTTAGTTCCGGGCCGCCCGTTGTACCCGTAAGGGTGCTGAACACCAGTTGTGTTGCGTCATTAGAAGAAGAGACAATCATGTCGTGCAAAGCACGCTCGAATTCCGGCGTGTCATGGAGCGTGCCCGCCTCCATGGCGGCATGCGCGGCCACCAGATAGAACAGCTTCACCACGCTGGCCGGATAGAAACTCTCGGCCCCATGGTAGCTGGCAAAAACCGGCTTCGCACTATTCAAGTCAACCACTGTAATCGCTAACTGATCGGGCTTGATCCCGGGAGCCGATATAGCCGCGCGATCCACGGCTTCCTGCAAGGTTTGCGCACCCAGCGCCGCGGCGACCACAATCGCCAGGAGAAAGGCTTTCATCGGGCCGCCTCACTCGCATACATTTCAATAATCCGTGTAATGGCCCGCCGGCACACCGCGCAAAAACCACGCGACTCCGTGCGCGTGAACATGATGCAATTCTCTTCCGGCCGGTAATACCCATGCGCTTCATACAGTGCTCCTTCGAACGCCCCGACCTTGTCGCCATAAGGCGGCATCGCCAGCAGCGGTTCCACCCGCGCCTTCTCTTCCGCAAACAATTGCTCCATCAGGCTTTCGTCCAGATGCCCGGCGCGAATGGTCCGGCGGCGCGCTTGCAGCGCTTTCTCAATTCCTTCAAACTCCGCCTGCGGCCAAGGCGTCGGCAGCGGTGTTCCCGCCGCAATCAAGTCAGCCCACTTCGCGGCATGTGGATCGGCTGTCGCATTTGGCTCCCACGGCTCGGGACGCGCCCCGCTCTTCTCATAAGCCACATCCGAGGTGAAATACTCATCCGCCAGCCCCGCGAAGTGGTGCCCGAACTCATGCACAAATACATAAGGGCTCGAAGCATTATCGGATGACACCGTCGCATACAGATTGAAGATCCCCCCACCGCCATACGTGCGTCCATTCATGATGATCTCCATGAACTCATACGGCGCCGCGGCGGCAATATTTCGCAGACGCTTGTTATCGAACACCAGCGCGTATCGTTCCGATCCGAATGCATCGTAGGATGCGCCCAGCGGCGAACGCCTCCATACATCGTCGGAAGGGCGCGAAACGCCGCTCTCCGCCGCAGGCGTATCCAGCGCCCAAACATTGAACGAATTCTGATGCTCTTTGAAAGGCGATTGCGAGAACAGCATGGCCGCGAAACGTTTGGCGTCCGCATGCCATTTCGGCATTTCCGCCTGGGTGTACCCGTCGCCGAGAAGCAGCAGATCCACCTTGTCCCTTGACTCGCCGTTCTTCACGACGGCCCAAAGACCCGTGTCAGCCGGCGGCGCGTAACGGTGCACCAGCTGGCTGGCGGGATCAATCCGCACCGACCACACTTCGTGAAATCCGTTCTGCTGATCGCGCTTCTTGATGATGACTTCCACCGGCGCGGATGGAGCAGGGAAGCGCACGGATTCCGAGAAGCTTCTCCTCATGTCCTTCGCCTCCGCAGTCGTTTGCCATTCGCCGTAAATGCTGGCGAAACCACGCGAATAGATCGCCTGGTTCGTTTTCAGATCGATTACTTCGAATAAGTATGGACCGAGGTTGGTCGTGTCGATCCACCGGTCGAGCGGCCCGGCCCACTCCCCTTCCAGCACCACCTCGTCCAGCGAGAAAATCTCCTCGCCGGCTTTGCCTGTATGAAAGTAATCGAGGCGCATGGTTCGTTGCGATGCGGCGAGAGCTGTGCACGTAAAGGCCACCATCAGAAAGACAGTCCGGGTCATTGAGCGTTATGATACCCAAAGTATGTGCTTCTCTGCGGCGGCAAACTTTGTGGGTAGCGGCGTCCTGGGCACCATCGGCGTCCTGACCTTCACCCAGGTGAAGCACCGCCGCGAACTCCTGTTTGCGTCGCTACCCGCACTCTTCGCTGTCCATCAGTTCATCGAAGGGTTCGTCTGGCTGGGCCTCGACGGGCTTCTCAAGCCTCAAGTCACACACGACATGGGCGCTGCCTTCATGCTCTACGCCCAGGGATTGCTCCCTTTCCTGGTTCCGCTCGCCGTTCTCTTGTTCGAACCCACCGGAAGTAGCCGCAAACGCATGGTCCCATTTCTTGCAGTTGGCACAGGTACCGCGCTCTATATCTTATGGGCGCTCATCGCGTACCCGTTGGAGATCTATATCAAGGCCGATAGCATCGTCTACATCAACCAGGCGACTAACAACACGGCCGTCGCCATTTTGTACGTGATCGCGACGTGCGGTTCGCTGTTCTTCTCAAAGGTGAAAGATATGGTTCTCTTCGGTGCGGCGAACCTGGTGATTCTGCTTGTTGTCATGGCCGTGAAGCGCTACGCCTTCACCTCGCTGTGGTGCGCCTACGCGGCCATTGCCAGCGTCATCATCCTCGCGTACTTCTGGAAAAGCAGTTCGAGCCGGCCGCTGCGGTACGTGGCTGAGGTTGTGGCGGGATAAACTGGCAGCGCGACAGTGAATGAGGCGCGGACTCGCCCAGACTCTGGCTTGTCTCACCCCTTACCCACATAATCCGCCATCACCGCCTTCCGCAACAAGGCCGGCGGCAGCATCCCCTGATCCAGCACAAAATCATGAAACTTCATCTGATTGAACCGGGCGCCCATCGCCTTCTCCGTATCCGCCCGTAGCGCGCGCATCCTCAGATAGCCATCGAAGTACGAAACCGCCTGCCCCGGCGACCGGAATGTAAACCGGTCCACTTCCTCGGTCGCGAAGGCCTCCGACAACACCACATCCTTCTGCAACACCTGCATGGCCTGCGCGGGAGTCACCTTGCCCTGCTGCAACTCAGGGTCCAGATACGCGCGCGCCGCCCGCAGCAAACGCAATTGTAACGAGATCAGCTTGCCATCATCCGGCATGTACGGAAACATCACCCACTCCGAGTAAAGCCCCCACCCTTCCACATTCACGCTGTTGAACGCAAAGATGCCGCGCGCTTGCGACACTCCGCGCTCCACCATCGCGTCGAATTGGAGTTCATGCCCCGGCCGCGCTTCATGCGCCGTCAGTGTCCATGTGGCTGCGTTGAACGTGAAGTCGTCGTACTTCAGCGCCTTCCCATTCGCGCCCGTCGTCCCGCCCGGCAGCACGAACTCCCCGCGCTCGCCATGATTGTTCAACAACGGCGGAGGGCGCATATGCGGCGCCGGCTGCTGCGCCGTTTCCGCTTCGCTCGCGATCCGCACAATTGCCGGCCGGTTCGGAAGCGTGATAATGTGCTCCCGCCGCACGATCGCTTCAATATCCGCCAGCGTCTGATGATAAACCGGCATCGTTTGATCCGCGCTGATCTGCTTCGTCTTCAGCCACCGGATCACATCGCGATAATCCGAGGACGGCAGATGATTCTCCTTGGCGATTTTGTCCGCCAGCCCCTGCATCTCCCCCTGGATTTCCGTGAAGCTCGAATGCGCCAGCCCCGTCAATTCTGCCGTTGTGTAATCCACGCCCACGTTATCGAGATTAATCCGGTAAATTTCCGGGGGCAGACGGAAGTCCGAGCGCGCTTTCGGAAGCACCTCGGTCCGTACGAATTGCTCGTACTCCCCCAACTGGTCGCGCAGCTTCGCGTAGGCCGGTCCGTACCCCGTCATCTTGTACTTCTCCAGCAGCAGCCCGATGCCGGTGGAGTACTGGTGCATCTCGCTCAGGTCCTTCTCCACTTCCTCCTTCGCCGGACCCAAAAGCGCCGGGTCTTTCTCTCGTTCGCGGAACACCTTCTCGGCCAACACCGTTGTGGGCGCGTAACCCTCGGTCATGCCCGTATACTTCTTCAAGCGCACCACCGCCGCCGGACGTCGTTCCGCCGCGATCTGATCGTCCAGCAGGCTATGCATTCCGGAGAAAATGGTTGCCGCTACATTGTCATAGGGCAGCAGAGCTTTCTCGTAAGCCTCGCTGGAGCGGATCTGCTGGTCGCAGGCCTCAATCAGAATCTCGAGATCCTGTTTCACCAGTGGGTCCTTCTCCGCCGCGAGGCGCGCTTCGAAAGTCTTCTTCGCCTCAGCTGTATCGCGCCGGGCCCGCGCGGGCAGATCGATCGAGGGCACCGAAATCTCCTCATCGAGCCCCGTTACTCCCGTCTGCCCGGCTGACTCCGGAGCATACTTCGCCAGCAGATCCAGCAGGATTTTGGTGTTCTCGTTACTACGCGTCACCCAGGCCGGGGTTTCCTGCCCGCAAACCAAGGTCGCGCACAAGCTCCCTACGAGCGCAAGGGTCGTGAACCCGCGCAACCACACCGTTAAGGAACTTCGCGGAGTTTGGCGGCTCGGGGCGCGCTCGGTTTTGTCCGCGTTTCTCAAGAGCAGAATTCGCATGAAACCAGAGTAACCGACGCAACCAAGTGTCCTATTGAATCGCCATCGTCACTACGTTGGATTCCACTCCGCCAATCGACAGCATAACCGGTACCGCGCTGCCTGTTGTAACCCCGGCTGGAACTTGCACATTTACCTGATACAAACCAACCGTCCCCGGAGCAAGGCCAGAGTAGAGAACCTTGGCGGGGCTGTTCCCGATCACCACCGTTGCAGCAGTCGTGGTCTCTGCTAGTAAACCGACTGGAGCAGGCGCACCAGTAGCCGGTTGGTTCGTCACCGGTCCCAGACCCGTGCAATAGAGCTGTATGTAAGCTCCCGCTGTAGTTGGGTTAGTTGCGGTAACAAGACTATAGTTACTATCCAGAACAGCTCCGGGTCCCGTACCGCTGCCGTCGATAGTGAAGATACCCGGCGCATAAGTCGCCAGAGTAACTGTTTGCGGTAGGCTGTTGGCCCCGTTCAGCGTCGCCGTGATCGTCGCCTGGGTTTGCCCGGCCAGCTCCCATGGGATCTGTCCATTCACCTGCCCGTTGCCGGCATAGAACAGGGGGACCGCCACCGAACCGAACTGAAGCGATAGGGTGCCCAGGCTGGTGGGGAGCGGTAAGGTGGAAGCGGTGAATGGCGAGGTCAACAGGAAATCGCCGAATATCGCACTGATGCTTCCGGGCGCTACGGGAAGGGAAAAACTGGCGGCATTTGCGACTCCGCCCCGGCCGATCTGAAGCGGCGCCGCATCTTGGTTCACGGCAACTGTGATCCCGGCCACCAGCACCTGCGCGGAACGAGCCGGGCCCGTATTCGCGGCGATCGTTAGAGTGACAGTGGTAGGGCCAGTTCCAGTGTTGGCCGACGCCGTAATCCAGTCCGGAAGATTCTCGATCACCCACCCGCACGACGCGGCGGTCTGAATGGTTGATGTGAAACCACCAGGGCCGGCAGACAATCCAAACTCATTAAACCCGAACGCATAATTGCAGGACGTCCCCGACGGAGTTAGAAGCCGAACCCGGTTACTTCCATAATCCGCAACATAGACGTTTCCAGACCCATCTACTGTCAATCCCCCGGGGGCGCCAAACTGCGCTTTCGTAGCCAGTCCGCCGTCGCCTAATGTTGTTCCACCTCCTGCAATTGTTGTAATAACGCCGCCGGACACTTTTCGAATCACACCGTTACCGTTATCTGAAATGTATAGATTCCCCGATGAGTCAAGAGCAACGGCGTAAGGGAAAGAGAGCTGAGCGCTCGTAGCAGGTCCGCCGTCTCCGCTGTAGCCAGCTTGCTCCGTCGGGCTGCCTGCCACCACGGTAATCACGCCATTCGATACTTTCTCAATTTTGTTAAAACCCGAATCAGCGATATAAATATTACCCGCTGAGTCCACTGCGACGCCATAAGGGTTGCTCAGTGTGGCGCTTACCGAAAACCCGTTATCCCCGGTGTAGCCGTTGGCCCCCGGTGGGTAAGTGATTCCCTCCGTATAACTGCCTGCAATCGTGTTAATCACTCCGCTCGACACCTCGCGAATCAGCCCGTCACCGGTGTCGGCGATGTAGAGGTTGTCATGCGAATCCACCGCCAGGCCTTCTGAAAATCCCCACTCTCCTTGCAGAGCCGGTCCACCGTCGCCGGCGTAGCCATAAATTCCATTTCCAGCAACGGTCGTGATAACTTCACCCGAAACCTCCCGGATCAAGCTGAGCCCGTCGTCGATAAATACATTGCCGGAACTGCCGGCAGCCACCGCTCCGGGATAACCTAGTTCCGCGCTGGAAGCCGGACCGCCATCCCCGCTGTGTCCCGCTGTCCCGTTTCCCGCGAAAGTGGTAATAGTCCCTTTCGATACTTCGCGAATCCGGGAGTTACTTGTATCGGCGATGTAAAGATTGCCCGAAGCGTCTACCGCGACCCCGCTAGGCAAATCCAGTTGTGCCGCCGTGGCAGCGCCGCCGTCGCCGCCGAAACCTGTTCCATTCCCGGCGATAGTGTTGATCACCCCGCTCACTATCTCACGGATTCGGTCGTTCTTTGAGTCGGCAATATATAGGTTGTTGGGACCTGAGGCGAGATACAGCAAGTTACCCACCTCGGCGCTGACTGCCTGCCCGCCGTCACCCGTGTAGCCAAGGGTACCGGTTCCCGCTACGGTCGTGATCACTCCGTTTGAAACCCTTCGAATTCGAATGTTCCCGTCATCGGCGATGTAGAGGTTGCCTGAGCTGTCTAGCGTCACGCTCTGCGGTCCTTTTAATTCCGCGCTAAGAGCTGGACCGTTGTCACCGCTAAAGCCCGGAGTTCCGTTTCCGGCTACGGTGGTGATGATTCCATTCGACACCTCGCGCACCCGGTTGTTGCCCGAGTCGGCGACGTAAAGGTTCCCCTGCGAGTCAATGGCGAGTCCGCCGGGATTGTTCAGTTGAGCACTGGTCGCTGGGCCATTGTCGCCGCTGAACCCGGGAGTGTTATTTCCCGCTACCGTCGTTACAACGCCGCCGGCGGAGACTTTCAGCACATTGGGTAAGCTACTGACATATAAGTTCCCTGCGGAATCCACCGCTATTCCACTGATATAGAGATTGGCAGGCAGACCACCCACGGTGCTGATCGCGCCACTAGAAACCTTGCGAACCCTGGAACGGCCATCGGCGATGAAAATGTCACCCGCCGAGTCCACCGCGATGTCCCTCGGGGCACTCAGTTGCGCGCTGGCAGCCGGTCCATTGTCCCCCGAGTAGCCCGAAATCCCGTTGCCTGCCTCCAGTTCGATAGCCCCGGAACTCGCGTTCAACTTCAGCACGACGTTGTAGTCCGTGGCAGAGAGGTAGACATTCCCATTGGGGTCCACAGCAACTCCATTGACGCTGCCAAGACTGGCGGCCAGCCTTAAACCGACGGTCGGCAGTGCGCCTCCCGCCACCGTGCTTATCGTATAAGTCTGTGCGCCCAGCATGCTTAGCATGCTGGCGGCAACCAGGCTAAGACTCAAACTTGGAATCCGCTGCAAAGGTCATTCGCTCCTATCTTCCGCCTTCGACGCAGCCTCTTTCTTGCCGGTTACAAAAAGGACTGGAAAATTAGTAACATCGCATTCGCCTGTTCCTCGACCCCTCTCGCGAAACCGTTCCGTCATTACGACGCCGCCGGATCCCGGCGGAGACGCTCAGATCCACGTCGAAATGGCCCAGGCCATTCCACACTCCAACTCGTGGATTCTTCCCAACGGTGGGCACGGCCCGGTAGTAGGCGAACGCTGGCCGGAGTTCCTGAAAAAGCTCCACTGCCTTCCCTCAAGTGGGCCCCGCAAATTTCCCTGAGCATTCCTGCCAGTTCCGCCACCAAGTTACTGGCGAGACATGCGAATTCACGACAGCCCCGTACGAATCGGCGCACTCTTTGCCGCGTCCTACATGGTGCTTTGGGCGGGACACATGGACAATGGCGATAGTTCTTATCGCATCGCCTGGGCACGCTCAATGCTGCTGTACCACACCGCCCGCATTGACGACGCCGGCCTGGGGACAATGTACGCGAAATACTCCATCGGCCACTCGCTTCTCACCATGCCGTTTCTCGCCCTCTCGGAACTCATCAAAAGCACTGTCCACATACACGCCGAAGGGCCCATCTACATGTTGCTCTTCGTGCTCAATGCCGCCGTCTTCCTCGCCCTCGTAGCAAAGTATCTGCGGCTGAGCTTTGGCCCCGTGGAAACACGCCGGGCATTATTGGTGCTGGGATTTTGTACAGTCTGGCTGCCTTGCTCCCGCATGGATTCCATCGAACAACTCGTTCTCACTTTCCTCTTCGCCGGTTTCCTTGCGGTCAAACTGGACAGGCCTATAACCGGTATGCTGATTGCCAGCTGCGCCATCACCATCCGGCCGGATTCCGCAATCCCCGTAGCGCTGCTCGGTATCTGGACCTGCGCTCCCCTGCGTAACTGGCGGCTTCTGATGAAGATGGCCGCGGCCTGTATCCCCGCGCTCCTGGTAAACGCGGCCGCGAACTGGGTACGTTGGGGCACCTGGAGTGAAGCCGGCTACGCCGGAGAACCGTTCAGCGAACCCATTCTCACCGGTCTCTATGGTCTGCTCTTTTCCTCGGGCAAGAGTATCTTCCTTTATTCACCTCCGCTGCTGCTGGGCGTGATAGCGCTGGTTCGCTACGTGCGCGGCGGCGCTGGCTCGCGTGATTACTGGTTCTTTGCCATGGTGCTTAGTTCTGAGACTCTGCTCTACGCCCGCTGGTGGGATTGGTCCGGGGAAGACTGCTGGGCCGTGCGATTCCTGAATCCCGGCGTGATGCTCATGTGCATTCCTTGCGTTGAACTCCTCAAGGGTCGGCGATTCCCGGGTTGGCCAGCCCTCGTTGCCGCCGCCGGACTGTCGGTGCAAATGCTGGCCGTGCTGGTTGACCCGCTCGCCGCCAACTACTTGATTCGTAACTTCACCCTACCCCGTGTGGCATTGTTTACAGGCAAGCCCACGGAAAACATCAACCGTATCGACATCGACGACCTGCGCTTCAATCCACGCTACTCTCCCTTGGCCGTCAACTGGCTCATGCTCCGCATTCTTGTCGGACATCCGCCATCGCAGCAATGGAACCAAAAAGAGGTCGAGCGCACGGGAACACCCCTTTATAACGCCCTCATTGCTGGCGGGTGGGACCAACGGACCGTCACGTGCGATCTGTTTTGGGTTCGGCTATTCAGCCCAACAAGTCTGAGGAACCACAAGTGATTCACATCGTAACCGGAGAATACCCGCCCTCCACCGGCGGAGTGGGTGGATATACCGCTCAATTGGCCCACGCTTTGGTGGAACACGGACAACCGGTGCATGTTTGGACCGGCGGCAACGAAGACGATGCCGAAGAAGATGGCGTGGTGGTTCATCGCGTTGCCGGCGGATTCCGCCCAAAAGATCTCTCCCGGGTGGCGCACCTGATGGATTCCATACCCAGTGCTGAACCCCGACGCATTCTGGTGCAGTGGACCCCGCACAGCTATGGCATGCGCGGCCTGAACCTCGCAGTCCCCATCTGGCTTTGGAAGCGTGCAGCCACGTCTACCGATCGCGTTGAAGCCATGGTTCATGAAGCCTTCATCGCTTTCGGGGAAGGGAGTTGGCGCCGGGATGCCGCCGCAGCCGTTCAGCGAGCCATGGCCGCAGCGCTCTTGCGCGCCGTACGGAAAGTTTGGATAACCATTCCCAAGTGGGAGGAACGGTTGCGACCTTGGGCTTTCGGAAAAGACATCCCATTTGAGTGGCTCCCGGTTCCCAGTAACATCCCTGCCGCGGCGAATGTCAGTGAAATCGTCCAGCTCCGCAAAGAATACACCGCGTTCCGCCATCCCCTTATTGGGCACTTCGGAACCTTTCGCCAGGATGTGGAAGTTCTGCTGATCCCCGCGTTGCTGGAGTTGCGGGAGAGCACCGGTGTATTTCTTTTCGTGGGACGCGGCAGCCAGGAGGCCCGCAGGCGGCTGATCACGGTTGAGCCGGAGTGGACCGAACGCGTCTTCGCCACCGGCGAACTGGATGCCGACGGTATCGCGGCAAATCTATCGGCTTGCGACGTCCTACTGCAACCCTTCCCCGATGGAATTTCTACCCGGCGAGGCAGCGCCATGGCCGCATTAAGCCTGGGCGTGCCCGTCATCACTAACCTCGGTCCCCTGAGCGAACCGTTTTGGAACAGCAGCGGCGCCATTGCCATCGCCGGAAGCTCCTCAGGCGTCGATCTGGCTGAAGAGACCCTGGAACTGATTGCAGATCATCCCCGCCGCACTGAGATGAGCTCCAAAGGCCGCGATCTGTATCAGGAACGGTTCCATATCCGGCACACCGTTGCGGCTCTGCTCCGCAGCGAGGCGCCTTGTCCGTTGGCCCATGCCAACGCTACCGCGTGAGAATTTCCGTGGTCAGTTTCTCCCGCAGAAAAATCGGCGGAGCGGAACAG
>Ga0326727_10003128_pt1 | contig 53948 bp, 59 predicted proteins | sample MB2enrmetagenome_FD_207643 | JGI IMG/M metagenome (GOLD analysis project Ga0326727, IMG submission 207643) | Lab enriched peat soil microbial communities from McLean, Ithaca, NY, United States - MB29MY | ecosystem: Environmental > Terrestrial > Soil > Wetlands > Peat | place: USA: New York...
AAATCCGACCGTGTAATCTGGATCGCCGTCCCCATGCTAACCTCCGCGAATCGAGTGCACAGACAGCGAATCACATGAACCGCTCCAAGGGAATCGCCAGAGAGTCAGATTCCGACACCGGGCGTATAAGGCTTCGGCTCCAACCGCTGAAACAGAAAAGGGCCCCTCGAGAGGGGCCCTTTTTATTTGCATCGCCGTGGGGTTGGCTCAGACCCGCAGGATGGACTGCGAGAACAGGGCGGTGCCGTGCGTGTCGACAAGGCTGTAGTCGAAGCACGCGCCGGAGAGTTTGGCGACCATGAAGCCGTGGGAGCCGGAGGCGAAGCCGCCACGGATGGCCGCCTTGGGCGTGTATGTCCGCGAACCCGCGCCGGTGACGACGTAGGTGATGTCGTCCATCTTCACCGATTGTAGCGTGTGGTCATGCCCGGCGATGTAAACCGGCACGTTATGCTTGGCGAGGATGGGGTTCAGGCGGGCGACGAGGTCCGGCTGGTCGTGCTCCTCGCCGTCGCTGTCATCGAGCGCGGTGTAAATCGGGTGGTGGCCGATCACGATATTCCACTCGGCCTTGGAGGAGGCGAGCTGCGCGTCCAGCCAGTCGAGCTGGGCTTGGCTGTCCTGGCCATCCACGCGGACCTTGGAGCCGTAGTATTTTTTGATGAAGGGCGAGGTGTCGAGGTAATAGATCGCCGCCTTCGCGCCGTCCGGCAGGGCGACGGTCTCGGTATAGTAGCGCGCCGGGAGTTGCCAGCGTTGGGAGCGGGCGGAATAGTCGAGTTGCGCCTGCACGTTGCCGCGGTAGTCGTGGTTTCCGAGGATCAGCTTCCACGGCGTCTGCAGCGAGTCGGCGGTGTAGATCTGCTCGAAGGAGCCTTCCCACTGCGCGTCGTCCACCGAGGTGACGCCGTTCTCGTAGAAATTATCGCCGACCGAGACGGTGAAGCGGCTGCCGATGGCGGAGGCGGTCTTGCCCATCTGCGTCGCTACGTTGCGCTGGTCATCATGCCCGTTGCGGCCCCAGTCGCCCACCAGGATGAAGGGCAGGGCGCTTTCCCCGGCGATGACCGGCGGGCAGAGCGCGGCCCCGGCGCCGAGAAAGGCGGCAGAGGAGACGAATTCGCGGCGTGTCAGCTTCATGGTTGGACCTCGTGCAATCAGCGGCCGGATAACAAACCTGCATTGCCTTGTCTGTGGCAGTTTTAAGAAAAACCGTGGCTTATGCAGCGTCGAGCTTCAGAACCTCACCGGCGAGATAAAGGCTGCCGCAGATCAACACGCGGGTGGGGACTGTGATCTGGGCCAGCGCGCCGCGTATATCCGGGCCCGGCTTGGCGATGCCGCCCGACGCCTCGATGATCGCCGCCACCGGCAGGGCCAGATGTTGCTCGGGCTCCACCACCGCATATACCGCAGCCGCATGGGGAATGAGGATGCGCAGCACCTCGGCCACGTCCTTGGACTGCTTCATGCCGAGGATGAGCGTGGTCGGCCCTTCCCAGGCGGCGAGTTGTGCTGCGAGGATTTCCGCGCCACCGGGATTATGCGCGCCGTCCAGCCAGAGTTCCGAGCCCTTGGGCAGCAGCGCGGCCAGCTCGCCGTGCAGGCGCTGCAGCCGGGCGGGCCATTCGGCGCTTTGCAGGCCCTTGGCCATGGCCTCGGGGCTGATGGCAAAGCCCGCGGCGCGCAGGGCGGCCAGGGCGATGCCCGCGTTCTCCACTTGATGCGCCCCGGCCAGGGCGGGCGGCGGCAAAGCGATGCCGTCGAACTCCATGCCGTTGGGCGTGGGCTCGGCCTTCCACTCATGCCCCCGGCGCAGCAGAGGGGCGTGGTTTTCGGCAGCGATGGCCTCGATTCGCGCCAGCACCTCGGGCGGGTGGAAGCCGGTGACGACGGGCACGCCGGGCTTGATGATCCCGGCCTTTTCGCCCGCGATGATCTCCAGCGTCGCGCCCAGGAAATCCTGGTGGTCAAGCGAGATGGAGGTGATGGCACAGGCGGCGGGGTTAACCACATTCGTCGCGTCCAGCCGCCCGCCGAGCCCGACCTCCACGATGGCGAGGTCCGCGGGAACACGCGCGAACAGCCAGAAGGCCGCGGCGGCAACGGCCTCGAACACGGTGATCTGCTGCGGGCCGTTCACGGCCTCGATCGCATCCAGCGCTTCGGCCAGTTGCTCATCGGTCGCCAGTTCGCCTGCTAGGCGGATGCGCTCGTTGAACCGCACGAGATGCGGCGAGGTGAAGACATGCACGCGCAAGCCCGCGGCCTCGGCCACGGCGCGGGCAAGGGCGCAGACCGAGCCCTTGCCGTTGGTGCCCGCCACATGGATGACCGGCGGCAGGCGGTACTCGGGGTGGCCGAGATCGCCCAGCAGGCGCTGCAGTCGGTCGAGCTTCAGGTCGATCAGCTTCGGGTAGAGCTGGTGCAGCCGCTCCAGCGCCGCGCTGACCCTCACCCGGGAGGCCGAGGCGCCGGGCTCGCGCGCCAGCTCGTTGGTCAAGCGGTGGCGCGCTGATTGGCGGTCGTGAACTCGATGAGCCGTGCCAGCGTGGCGGTCAGGTCGTCGCGCTTCACCACCATGTCGATGATGCCGTGCTCATGCAGGTATTCCGCGCGCTGGAAGCCGGGGGGCAGCTTCTCGCGCACGGTCTGCTCGATCACGCGCGCACCGGCGAAGCCGATCAGCGTGTTCGGCTCGGCGATCTGGATATCGCCCAGCATGGCGAAGGAGGCGGTGACGCCGCCGGTGGTGGGGTCGGTGAGCACCACGATGTAAGGCAGCCCGGCTTCCTTCACCATCTGGCTGGCGATGATGGAGCGCGGCATCTGCATCAGGCTGATCGCGCCTTCCTGCATGCGCGCGCCGCCGGAGGCGGTGTAGACGATAAGCGGCGCGTGCTGCAGCACGGCGAGCCTGGCCGCGGCGACCAGCCCCTCGCCCACGGCAGACCCCATGGAGCCGCCCATGAACTCGAAGGACATGGCGGCGACCACGGCCTTTTTGCCGCCGACGGTGCCATGCGCGACCAGGATGGCGTCATCCTGCTTGGTCTTGTCGCGGGCTTCCTTCATGCGGTCGGAGTAGCGCTTCTGGTCGCGGAACTTCAGCGGGTCCGGCACGGCCTTCGGCAGGTCGATCCGGGTGTAGTGGCCTTCATCGAAGGTCCAGGCCAGGCGCTCGGTCGCGGTGGCGCGCATATGATGGCCGCAATGCGGGCACACCTTCTTCGCGGCCTCCAGCTCGCGGTGGAAGATCATCTGCTGGCAGGAGGGGCATTGGTGCCAGAGATTATCCGGCGCCTCCTTGCGGCCAAGCAAAGTGCGGATTTTGGGGCGAACGAATTCGGTAAGCCAGCTCATGGGCGAAGGGATTAGCCGTTTTGCGCGGATAAGGGAAGCAAGCGCGCCACGGCCCACGCCCCTGCCTCCGCCACCACTGGGTCGGCGTCCTGTGCCAGGGCCCGCGCGGTGGGCAGCAGGGCGGGTTCTCCACTATTACCGATGGCGATGGCGACGTTGCGGGCGAATCGGTTGCGGCCGATGCGCTTGATCGGCGAGCCGGAGAATTTGGCGCGGAAGGCGGCGTCATCCAGCGCGGCCAGTTCGGCCAGCAGCGGCGCCGTGAGGTCCTCCCGCGCCGCCAGCTTCTGCTCCCGCCCCGCCTGCGCGAACTTGTTCCAGGGGCAGACGGCGAGGCAGTCGTCGCAGCCATAGATGCGGTTGCTCATGGCCTCGCGGAATTCCTCGGGGATTGGCCCCGCATGTTCGATGGTGAGGTAGGAGATGCAGCGCCGCGCATCGAGCTGGTACGGGGCGGGGAAGGCGGCGGTGGGGCAGGCGGTCTGGCAGGCGGTGCAGGAGCCGCAGCGGTCGGGGTGGGGCAAGTCCGGCGCCAAAGCCAGGGTGGTGTAGATTTCCCCCAGGAACAGCCAGGAACCATGCGTGCGCGAGACGAGATTTGTGTGCTTGCCCTGCCAGCCCAGCCCAGCCTGCGCGGCCAGCGGCTTTTCCATCACCGGGGCGGTGTCCACGAAGACCTTCACGCCCGCGCCGAGTGCCGCGATGTACTGGGCCAGATGCTTGAGCCTGCCCTTGATGATGTCGTGGTAGTCCCGGTGGCGGGCATAGACGGAAATATTGCCAACCTCCGGCCGGGCGAGATTGGCCAGCGCGTCGCCCTCCGGTGCGTAGGAGAGGCCGAGCGAGATCACGCTGACGGCCTCGGGCCATAGCGCCTGGGGGTGGGCGCGCTGGTCTGCCCGCTCTTCCATCCACCCCATGCCGCCATGGCGCCCGACGGAGATGAACGCGTTCAGCCTTTGCCGGGTTTCGGCCGGCAGGGTGGCGGAGCAAAAGCCGATAGCGTCGAAGCCAAGCGCTTCGGCGCGCGCGGTGATCTGCGCTTTGGGGTCAGCCCCGGCCACGGTAAGGCGGCACGCCCTGCTCGGGGATCCACGCGCCTTCGGGCGGTGTGCCGGTCTGCCAGAACACGTCAATGGGGATACCCCCGCGTGGATACCAATAGGCGCCGATGCGCAGCCATTTCGGCGACAGCAGCTCCACCAGCCGGTCGGCGATCATCAGCGTGCAGGCCTCATGGAAGCCGCCATGATTGCGGAAGGAATGGAAGAACAGCTTCAGCGACTTGCTCTCCACCAGCCAATCGCCGGGGATGTAGTCGATGACGATATGCGCGAAATCCGGCTGGCCGGTGAGCGGGCAGAGCGAGGTGAATTCCGAGCAGACGAAGCGCACCACGGCGTTCTTGCCGCCGGTTTTGGCAGGGACGCGCTCCAGAATTGCCTCTTCGGGCGAGGTAGGGGCCGGGGTGTTGGCGCCAAGCTGTGTCAATCCTGCATAGCGTTCATCGGTCATGTAGTCCCCTCCGCCCAGCCGGCGCGTACCGTATCGCAATATTCTGCGTAGTTTCCAGCGAGAATCGCATCCCGCCCGCCTTGCATCAGGCTCTGGTAATAGGTGAGGTTGTGGGTGGTGAGCAGCATCGGCCCCAGCATTTCCTCGCACCGGAACAGATGGTGCAGATAGGCGCGGGTATGGCGCGTGCAGCACAGGCAGGAACAGTCCTCGTCCAGCGGGCGCGTGTCGTCCTGGAATTTCGCGTTGCGCATGTTGAAGATGCCTCGCGAGGTGAAGGCCCGGGCCGTGCGCCCGGCGCGGGTGGGCATCACGCAGTCGAACATGTCAACGCCGCGCGCCACGGAGCCTAGAAGATCGTCCGGCGTGCCCACGCCCATGAGGTAGCGCGGCTTGTTCCGGGGCAGCATCGGCGCGGTGTAGTCCAGCACCTCGAACATCATTTCCTGGCCTTCGCCCACGGCCAGACCGCCGATGGCGTAGCCCTCGAACTCCTGTGCCGCCAGCGCGTCCGCCGATTCGCGGCGAAGATCCTGGTAGGTGGAACCTTGCACAATGCCGAACTGGCCATAGCCTTCCCGCTGCACGAAAGCATCGCGCGAACGCTTGGCCCAGCGCGTGGACATGCGCATGGAGTCGGCGGCTTCCTGATGCGTGGCGGGAAACTTCGTGCATTCATCGAGCTGCATGGTGATGGTGGAATCCAGCAGATACTGGATTTCCGTCGAGCGCTCGGGCGTCAGGTGAAACGGCGTGCCATCGATGTGGGAACGGAAGGTCACGCCGCTCTCATCCATCTTGCGCAGCTTGGCGAGCGACATCACCTGGAACCCGCCTGAATCGGTGAGGATCGGGCCCGGCCAGTCCATCATCTTGTGCAGGCCGCCGAGCTTGGCGACGCGCTCAGCACCCGGGCGGAGCATCAGGTGATAGGTGTTGCCGAGCACGATCTTGGCGCCTGTGGCCCGCACGGCGTCGGCGGTCATCGCCTTCACCGTGCCCGCGGTGCCGACAGCCATGAAGGTGGGGGTGGGGACATCGCCATGCGCGGTGTGCAGCATGCCGGCGCGGGCGGCGCCGTCAGTGGCCAGAAGGTCGAAGGAAAAACTCATGCACGCTCCAGCAAACAGGCATCGCCATAGGAATAGAACCGGTAACCCGACGCGATGGCATGCGCATAGGCGGCGCGGATGCGCTCAACACCGGCAAAGGCGGAGACCAGCATCAGCAGGGTGGATTTCGGCAAATGGAAATTGGTGAACAGCAGATCCGCGATCTTGAAGCGGTAGCCGGGGAGGATGAAGATATCGGTCTCGCCGTTGAACGCATGCACAGTGCCGCGCTCGTCCGCCGCGCTCTCGACCAGCCGCAGCGCCGTGGTGCCGACGGGGATGATCCGCCCGCCCGCTTTGCGCGTGGCGTTGATCTTCGCCGCCGTTTCCGCCGTGACGAAGCCGCGCTCGGCATGCATCTTGTGCTGCGTCACATCCTCAACCCGCACCGGCAGGAAGGTTCCGGCGCCGACATGCAACGTCACCCGCGTGGTTTCCACCTCGCGCTCCCGCAATGCCGCCAGCAGCCCGGGCGTGAAATGCAGCCCGGCAGTGGGGGCGGCCACCGCGCCCTCATGCGCCGCGAACATGGTCTGGTAGTCCGCGGCATCCTGTTCGGTGATACCCTCGGGCCGGGCGATATAGGGCGGCAGCGCCAAAGCCCCGCTGCGGGCCAGGGCGGCGTAGAAATCATCCGCCACGAAGCGCAGCAATGCCGCGCCGCCTTCCAAAACCTCCAGCACCTCGGCGGAGAATTCCTGGTCGATCACCAGCACGTCCCCCGCGCGCACGCGCTTGGCGTTGCGCAGCAGCACGTGCCAGCTGCCGTCATCCAGCCGCCGGTCGAGCGTGATGCCGATCTTCGCAGCGCCCCGCATGGCGCTCAGCTGCGCGGGTATTACCTTGGTATCGTTTACCACCAGCAGGTCGCCGGGCTGCAGCAGGCCGGGGAGGTCACGGATGATGTGGTCCGTCAGCGTGGGGCCGACATGCAGCAGCCGCGCCGAATCGCGCGGGCGGGCCGGGGCCACGGCAATGCGCTCTGGCGGCAGATGGTAATCGAAATCGGAGAGGTTCATGGTCTTGCCCCCAAGGGGGCTCGCCCCCTTGCGTGCGAACCCATGAATTACGCCCCCAGATACGAGGCGAGCTCGATCAGGTTGCCGTCAGGGTCGCGGCAATAGACGGACACGATGTCGCCCAGCGCGCCGATGCGCGAGACCGGCCCGCGCTCGACGGCCACGCCGCAGGCATGCAGCTGCGCCACCACGTCCTCTGGCCGCACGGCGACGACGAAGCACAGATCCAGCGTGCCGGGCCTTGCATCCTCGGCGTGCGGGATCACCTCGGCGCCGACTTCGTGCAGGTTGATCTTCTGCGCGCCGAATCGCAGGGCCGTGCGGTTTTTGCCGCCATATTCCTCGCGCTCCATGCCGAGCACGCGCTGGTACCAGGCTGCCGTGGCCGGGAGGTCGCGGCAGACCATCACGATATGGTCGATACGGTCGACGGTGAACTTCATGCGAGATCGGCGAAAAAGTCGTTGCCCTTGTCGTCGACCACAATGAAGGCCGGGAAGTCCTTCACTTCGATCTTCCAAACGGCTTCCATGCCAAGCTCGGAGTATTCCAGAACCTCGACTCTGGTGATGTTGTTCTGCGCCAGCACCGCGGCCGGTCCGCCAATGGAGCCGAGATAGAACCCGCCATGCTTGTGGCAGGCTTCGGTGACGGCCTCGGAGCGGTTGCCCTTGGCCAGCATCACCAGCGAGCCGCCGGCAGCCTGGAACTGGTCAACGTAGGAATCCATGCGCCCGGCGGTGGTGGGGCCGAAGCTGCCGGTGGGCATGCCTTCCGGCGTCTTGGCCGGGCCGGCGTAATACACCGGGTGGTTCTTGAGGTAATCCGGCAGGCCCTGGCCCGCGTCCAGCCGCTCCTTCAGCTTGGCATGGGCGATGTCGCGCGCCACGACGATGGTGCCGGTGAGCGCCACACGGGTCTTGATCGGGTGCTTGGAGAGTTCGGCCAGGATATCCTGCATCGGCCGGTTCAGGTCGATAGCCACGACCTCGCCGCCCAGATGCTCATCGGTGATCTCGGGCAGGTACTTGGCCGGCTCGCGCTCCAGCTGCTCCAGGAAGACGCCATCTTTGGTGATCTTCGCCTTGATCTGGCGGTCCGCCGAGCAGGAAACGCCGATGCCGATGGGCAGGGACGCGCCGTGGCGCGGCAGGCGGATGACGCGGACATCGTGGCAGAAATACTTGCCGCCGAACTGCGCGCCGATGCCGATCTTCTGGGTGATCTCCAGCACCCTCTGCTCCATTTCCAGGTCGCGGAAGGCATGGCCGGTCATGTCGCCCGTGGTCGGCAGGGCGTCATAATACCGGGTGGAGCCCATCTTCACCGTCTTCAGGTTCAGCTCGGCGGAGGTGCCGCCGATGACGATGCAGAGATGGTAAGGCGGGCAGGCGGAGGTGCCGAGGGTTTTGATCTTGGCTTCCAGGAAGGAATAGATCTTCTCCGGCGTCAGCGTCGCGCGGGTTTCCTGGAACAGATAGGTCTTGTTGGCCGAGCCGCCGCCCTTGGCCATGAACTGCAGGTGGAACTCATCGGCATGGTAGTCGCCGGGGGCGGCCATGATGTCGAACTGCACAGGCAGGTTGTTGCCGGTGTTCTTCTCGTCGAACATGGTGATCGGGGCCATCTGCGAATAGCGCAGGTTGGTCTCGGTATAGGTGCGGTGCACGCCGTAGGAGAACGCCTCCTCCTCGTTGCCTTCCACCCACACGCGCTGGCCCTTCTTGCCGAAGATCAGGGCGGTGCCGGTGTCCTGGCACATGGGCAGCACGCCCTTGGCTGAGATCACGGCGTTCTTCAGGAACTCCATGGCCACGTAGCGGTCATTCTCGCTGGCCTCGGGGTCCTTCAGGATATTGGCAAGCTGCTGCAGATGCCCGGGGCGGAGCAGGTGCGCGACATCGTCGAAAGCGGTGAAGGCGAGTTCCTCAAGGGCCTCAGCGGTCACTTTCAGCACGGTCTTGCCGTCCACCTCGATGGTGGAGACACCGGGGATATCCAGCTTGCGGTACATCGTCGTGTCCTCGCCGAGCGGGAACATGGGCGAGTAGGCAAAACCAGCACTGTGCTTCGTCACTACGTTCATGCTTCAGTCTTTCTTCAGTCTTTCTGCCGTTTACGAAACGCGTCCAGGCTCACCACCGCGGCCGGGCCGTCATTCGGGCGGGATGGCACGTCATCGCCCTCCGGCGCCGGAATATCCGCCACCTTCACCGGCTCGGGCACCGCAACCTCGAAATGCAGGCCAAAGCGCACTTCCGGATCGGCGAAGCTGGTAATGGCAGCGATGGGAATGGTGAGGGTGGAGGGGATGCCAGAGAAGGACAGCCCGACGGACATGACGCTGCCGGCCTCGTCCACGGTGAGCGCGTGGAACTGGTGTTGCAGCACGATGGTCATCTCGTCCGGGTACTGGGCGCGCAGGCGCTCAGGCAGGACCACGCCGGGATAGGCGGTCTTGAAGCTGATATAAAAATGGTGCCCGCCGGGCAGCCCCTCATGCGCAACATGTCGCAGTGCGGTTACCACAACCTGGCGCAGCGCATCCTGCGTCCATTCGTCATAGGGCAGCAGCGAATCCGGTATGGTCACATCATCGTCGGTCATTTTATACTCTCCCGGGGCGGGGCGTTTTGTGGACGCGGCTTATGCCTTAGCGCGCCTCACGCTCATAGTGCCGGTAATATTTTTCCGTAACGAGGTCAGTCTGCACGACTACCGCGATATCGGTGGTGTTGAATTGGGCGTCAATCACCGCGCCGTCGCCGACGAAGCCGCCAAGGCGCAGATAGCCCTTGACGAGCGGGGGCAGGCGCATCAGCGCGGTTTTCGGATGGATGCTGGCAGGATCCAGCCGGCGCATCTCCACATAGCGTGAGGGCAGGGCGCGCGGGCGGATCGCCTCCGGCGCCATGTGGTGCGTGGCGAGGTAGGTAAGCTCCTCAGCCAGCGCATCCGGGTCGGTTCCGGAGAGGCTGGCGCAGCCGAACATTAGGTCGATCCCGTAATGGAACACATAGGCCGCGATGCCGCGCCAGAGCAGCTGCATCACCGCGCGGGAACGGTAGGCGGCGGCCGTGCAGCTGCGCCCCAGCTCCAGCTTCTTGCCGGGGAAGGCGTTCAGCTTGCCGATGTCGTACTCGCTCTCGGAATAGAAGCGGCCGAGCCGTTTGGCCTCCTCCTGGCGGATCAGCCGGTAGGTGCCGACGACGCTCGCAGCGCCCTCGCCCAGGTCATGGTCCACCACCAACAGATGGTCGGCGATGGCGTCAAACTCGTCACTGTCGCGGCATGTGGCGATGGTTGCAGCATCGGCCTGGGCGCCCATTTCCTCGTAGAACACGCGATAGCGCAGGTTCTGCGCTGCCTCCAGCTCTTCCGTGGTGGTGGCCAAGCGCACACCGAGATTACTGGCGCGCAGCTCCGGGAAGCCAGGGGCGGCATTGCCGATGGTAAAGCGCGGCAGCTCGGGCATGAGACTCTGATTCATTTGGCCGTCCGCCGGCCAAAAAGCTCGATTTTAATATTGTCCACCTCGAAGCCCTGCGCCGCGGCGATTTCGCTCAGCAGAGCCTCCGCCTGAGGGGCGGCGAATTCCACCACCGTGCCGGTGTCCTTATCGACCAGGTGGAAATGGTGCTTGTCCCCGCTCGGCTCGTATCGCGCGCGGCGGCTGCCGAGGTCCCGGCGGGAGAGAATGCCCTTGGATTCGAGCAGGCGAACGGTGCGGTACACGGTGGCGAGCGAGATCCGGCTATCGACGCGATTCGCCCGCCGGTGCAGCTCATCCACATCCGGGTGGTCGGTCGCCTCAGACAACACCCGCGCGATAACCCGGCGCGGCCCTGTCATCTTCAGCCCGTTCTCTATGCACAGGCGTTCGATGCTTATATCCATCGTCGTGCCTTGTGGCCCAAGTTTATGCTCTGGTCCAGCCTTAACGGGAAATACCATGTCATTATCCGCCCTGCCGAAACACGACAAAGCCATAGATATTACCGCCGAAACCTGTCCGATGACATATGTGCGGACCCGCCTCGCGTTGGACATGATGATGTCCGGGCAGGTGCTGCTGGTGCGCCTGAAGGGGGAGGACCCGCTGAAGAACGTCCCCCGCGCCGCGGCGGACCAGGGCCACGACCCGCTGGACCTGCTGGAACAGCCGGACGGCACTTGGCTGCTGGTGATCCAGAAGGGCTGAAACGCCAAAAGCCGTGGATGGCGTGCCATCCACGGCTCAATCCGGCGAAATGTCGTGAAAAAGTCTTAGAAGCCTTCGCGCTCGATGCGCTTGCGCTCCATCTTGCGGGCGCGGCGCACGGCCTCGGCGGCCTCGCGGGCGCGGCGCTCGGAGGGCTTCTCGTAATGGCGGCGGAGCTTCATCTCGCGGAATACGCCTTCGCGCTGGAGCTTCTTCTTGAGCGCCTTCAGCGCCTGGTCGACGTTATTGTCACGAACGAGAACTTGCACCGGCTCGCCAACTCCTGAAAAGATTTCAAAAAAAGTAACGCGAAACGCGGCCCTGGGCAGGCCGGTTCCGCAAAGGTGAAGGCGCCTATAGCACAGATTCGGCTCTCGCCAAATCATTTCTGCCGGGGCAATCATGCAAATATGGCAATTCTTAAGATAGCCCGCATGGGCCACCCGGTTCTGCTCGCCCGCGCAGCGGAGGTGGAGGATCTTGCGGCGCCGGAATTCGCCCGCCTTCTGGCGGACATGGCCGAAACCCTGGCCGATTCCGGCGGTGTCGGCCTGGCCGCGCCGCAGGTGTTCGCCTCGCTGCGTGTCTTTCTCTTTCATGTGCCGGCCAGCCGGTCCGATACCGGGGCGGCGCTGCCGCTGCGCGCCATCATCAACCCGGTGGTCACGCCGCTGTCGCCGGAGCGGGTGCTGGGCTGGGAGGGTTGCCTTTCGATTCCCGGGCTGCGCGCCGCTGTGCCGCGCTTTCAGTCCATCCGCCTGACCGGCCTTGCCCCCGATGGAGCCGAGGTGGATGAGCAGCTTACCGGCTTCGCCGCCCGCGTTGTTCAACACGAGACCGATCATCTGGACGGCATCCTCTACCCCATGCGGATGGAGGATTTCCGCTATTTCGGCTACATTGAGGAACTGGAGCGCAACCCCGCGCCCCTGCCGGAGATATGAGGATGCAGGTCGATAACGAAACCGCCAAGGTGCTGGACGCGTTGGTGCCGCATGTGCCTTTCGATGGCTGGACCAGCAAGGCGCTGCTCGCCGCGCTGGCGGCGCTTGGCCGGGCGCCGGAGGAAGCGGGGTTGATCTTCAACGGCGGTGCGGGTGAGATGATCGAGGCTTATTTCGCCCTGGCCGACCAGCGCATGATTGAGGCGGCGCAGGGGCTGGAAGGCGGGCTCACCGCCCGGGTGCGCGCCGTCGTCGCGCTGCGCCTGGCGCAGACAGAGGGCGACAAGGAGGCGATCCGCCGCGCCCTTTCCTGGCTGGCGCTGCCATCCCAGGCGCCCCGCATGGCGTGCATCACCGCCGCCACGGTGGATGCCATCTGGTACGCGGCGGGGGACAAATCCGCGGATTTTTCATGGTACACCAAGCGCGCCAGCCTGGGCGCCATCTATCTCGCCACGCTTTTGTACTGGTTGAGCGATACCTCGCCGGAGAATGAAAGGACGCTGGCCTTCCTCGACCGCCGCCTCGCCGGAATCGGCCGAATCGCCAGGCTGCGCCACGGCCTGACGAAACGGCTCGGCGTGATGCGCCCGCGCCGCGGCGCCGCGGCGTAACCCCCCACTCCGTTGCGGCCTGTTGCATTCGCCGCTAAGCAGGCGGGGCGCCAGTTTTGGCCATATTCCAGTTTTTTCAAGGGTATTTCAACTTGCGCAGCCGCTTTTTCCGCCTTACCGCCGCCGTTTCTCTCATCGCGCTTTCCGGCTGTGCCACGCTGGGCCACCAACTTCTCGGCCTGAACTCGGGGCAGGGAAGCGGCCAGAACGCCGAGCCTCCCGCTGTGTTTGGCTACGCGGTGGCGGATGAGCCGCAGGCGGCGCTGGTGGGGCGGCAGATCCTCAACCAGGGCGGCAATGCGGCGGATGCCGCGGCAGCGGAAGGCTTTGCCATGGCGGTGACGCTGCCGTCCCGCGCCTCGCTGGGCGGTGGCGGCGCCTGCCTGGTGCGGATGCCGGATTCCCAGGGGCGTTTGCAGCCGGCGGTGGCGCTGCTCTTCCCCGCCGGTTCGCCCGCCGCTTTGGGTGGAGACAGGCCGGCCGCCGTGCCGACCATGGCCCGCGGCCTGCTGGCGCTGCAGGCGAGCTACGGCCAGTTGCCGCAATCCGCCGTCATCGTGCCGGCCGAGCGCCTGGCCGCCATCGCGCAGCTCTCCCCGGCTCTCGAGTCGGACCTGCAGGTTGTGGGCTCGGCGCTGCTGGCTGACCCGGCTTCCGCCGCCGTGTTCGCCCCTAACGGCACGATGCTGCCCGCCAATGCCAACCTGACGCAGCCGGACCTCGCCACGACGCTGGATACCCTGCGCACCCAGGGCGTGCAGGGCTTCTATGCCGGGGTTTACGCGCAGACCTTCGCTGCCGCCGCCCAGGAAGCGGGCGGCGGGCTTACCCTGCAGGATCTCGGCGTCGCGAAGCCGCGCATTGAAACACCGGTGTTCGGCAAGGCCAAAAATTACACCACGGCTTCGCTGCCGGTTGTCACTGCGCCGATGGAAACGCTGCCCGCCTCCGCCAGCTTCATGGCGCTCGACAAGAACGGCGGCGCGGTGATCTGCGTCACCTCGTTGAACAACCTGTTTGGCACCGGGCGCATCGCCCCGGGCACCGGCGTGCTGCTTGCGGCCTCGCCGCATAGCAACCCCACACCGGATCTTGCTGCCGCCATGGCCTACACCGGCAACACCTTCCGCGCCGGCGCCAGCGGCACGGGCCAGAGCGGCGCTGCCGAGGCGGCGCAGGCCGGTCTGGCCAATGCGCTCGCCGGCCAACCGGCGGCGCCGGTGCCTGAGCCCGGCCGCGCCAATGTCATCTCCTGCCCGGGCGGGGTTCCGGGCGGCGAAGGCTCCTGCACGGCCACGGCAGATGCCCGAGGCCAGGGGCTCGCCATCGGCGGCAAGTAAGCCGTGAAGATCGGCGCCGGGAGGCATGTTCCACCTTTCCGGGTGATGGAGGTCATCACCCGGGCCAATGCCCAGGCGTCTGCATTGCCCCCCGGTGCGCCGCGGGTGCTGCGCCTGGAAGTCGGCCAGCCCGGCACGGGCCTGCCCGCGGGCGCAAAGGCGGCGGTGGCGGCGGCGCTGCAGGGTGATGACACGCTGGGCTACACCGAGGCGCTGGGCCGCCCCGAGCTGCGGCGCCGGCTCGCCACGCATATACAGGAGTGGTACGGCGTGGCCGTGCCGCCGGAGCGCATCGCCGTCACCTTTGGCGCGTCGGGCGCGTTTCCGCTGGCTTATCTCGCGGCCTTCGACCCCGGCGACGAGATCGCCCTGGCCGCCCCCTATTATCCGCCTTACGTGAACGTCGCGGTGGCGCTCCGTTTGAAGCCGGTGGTGTTACCCTGCGGCATCGAGACCGGGTTCCAGCCCACTGTGGCCATGCTCGAAGGCCTGCCGCGCCGGCCCGAGGGGCTGATCGTCGCCAGCCCCGCCAACCCCACGGGTTCCATGCTGGCCCCCAAATCTCTGGCCGAACTGGCCCGCTACTGCCATGACCAAGGCATCCGCCTGATTTCGGACGAGATCTATCATGGCCTGACCTACGGTAAGCCGCAGGCGTCCGCCGCGCAGTTTTCCGCCAGCGCCATCGTCATCAACTCATTCTCCAAATACTTCTCCATGACGGGCTGGCGCGTCGGCTGGATGGTGCTGCCCGAGGATCTGGTGCCGGTCGTGGAGCGGTTGGCGGCGAATTTCTTCGTCTCGCCCTCGTACATTTCGCAGGTCGCGGCCGAGGCGGCGCTGGACTGCCACAAGGAGCTGGAAGCCAACCGGAGGAACTACGAAACCTCCCGCAAGGTGATGACCGAGGGGCTCCGCGCCGCCGGGTTCACCGTATTTTCACCCCCGGATGGCGCCTTTTACGTATATGTGGACCTGCACGGCCGTAGCGAGGACAGCGCCGCCTTCTGCGCCCGGATGCTCGAGGACCACAATATAGCGGCCACCCCCGGCTATGATTTCGACGCGGCGCGCGGCGGGCAGTATCTGCGCATGAGCTATTGCGCCAGGCTGCCGGATATCGAAGAGGCGATGCAGCGGCTGCGCCGGATGAAGTAAGCGGCCTTGTTGCTGGCCTGCTCCGGGCTTTCCAGAGTTGGCAACATCCAATATCAAGGCTGCGCCCTATTTTGGGACAGAAGCGAGGTATATAAGAAATGAAATTGCTGGTCGCTGTGAAGCGTGTGGTTGATTACAACGTTAAGGTCCGGGTGAAGTCGGACAAGACGGGCGTTGAGACCGCGGGCGTGAAAATGTCCATGAACCCGTTTGACGAGATTGCGGTTGAGGAAGCGGTGCGCCTGAAGGAGAAGGGCGTTGCCACCGAGATCGTCGCTGTCTCGATCGGCGTGACCCAGGCGCAGGAGACCATCCGCACCGCGCTGGCCATGGGCGCCGACCGCGGCATTCTGGTGGAGACCGATGTTGCCGTGGAGCCGCTGGCCGTGGCCAAGCTGCTGAAGGCGCTGGCCGAGAAGGAAGGTGCTGACATCGTCGTGCTCGGCAAGCAGGCGATCGATGACGACATGAACGCCACCGGCCAGATGCTGGCGGCGCTGCTCGGCTGGCCGCAGGGCACCTTCGCCTCCAAGGTCGAAATTGCCGATGGCACCGCCACCGTCACCCGCGAGGTGGATGGCGGGCTGGAGACCGTGGCGCTGGCCCTGCCGGCGGTGATCACCGCCGATCTGCGCCTGAACGAGCCGCGCTATGCCTCGCTGCCGAACATCATGAAGGCGCGCAAGAAGGCCATCGACGTGGTCAAGCCGGGCGATCTCGGCGTGGACGTCACCCCGCGCCTGACCACCGTCAGCGTGTCCGAGCCGCCGGTGCGCAAGGCCGGCATCAAGGTGCCGGATGTCGCCACCCTGATTGAGAAACTGCGTAACGAAGCGAAGGTGATCTGACCATGACGGCTCTTGTTGTTCTCGATTTCGACGCCCATGGCATCAAGCAGCCGGCCCGTTCCGCCATCGCCGCCGCCGCCAAGCTGGGCGAGGTGCACGGCCTGGTGGTCGGCAACGGCGTTGCCGCCGCCGCCGAGGCCGCGGCCAAGATCCCGGGCCTGACCAAGGTGCTGGTGGCCGACGCGCCGGGCTACGACCATGAGCTGGCCGAGCCGGTGGCGGCGCTGCTGGTGGCGCTGGCCCCGAACTACAGCCACATCCTGCAGGCCGCCACGGCCATGGGCAAGAACGTGCTGCCCCGCGCCGCCGCGCTGCTCGACGTGCAGGTGATCTCGGACATCTCCGGCGTGGTCGATGCCGATACCTTCGTCCGCCCGATTTATGCCGGCAACGCGCTGGCCACCGTGAAGTCGGCCGATGCGAAGAAGGTGCTGACCGTGCGCGCCTCTTCCTTCGACCCGGTGCCGGCCGAGGGCGGTTCTGCTGCCATCGAGGCGGTGAGCATCGCCCCGGTGGAGGGCAAGTCCAAGTATCTCGGTTCCGAGCTCTCCAAGTCCGAGCGTCCCGAGCTGACCGCCGCGAAGATCATCATCTCCGGCGGGCGCGGCATGCAGAATGGCGAGAACTTCACCAAGCTGCTCGACCCGATCGCCGACAAGCTGGGTGCTGCCGTTGGCGCCTCGCGCGCGGCGGTGGACGCGGGCTTCGTGCCGAACGACTACCAGGTCGGCCAGACCGGCAAGATCGTGGCGCCTGAGCTGTACATCGCCGTCGGCATCTCCGGTGCCATCCAGCACCTCGCCGGCATGAAGGACAGCAAGGTCATCGTCGCCATCAACAAGGACGAGGACGCGCCCATCTTCCAGGTCGCGGATTACGGTCTCGTCGGCGATCTCTTCAACATCCTGCCGGAACTGGAGAAAGCACTATGACCATCAGCAAAATTGGCGTCATTGGCGCCGGACTTATGGGTAACGGCATCGCTCACGCGGCGGTGCTTGCCGGTTATAACGTTGTGCTTGTGGACGCCTTCGAGGCGGCGCTGCCCAAGGCCCTGGCGACCATGACCAAGAACATGGAGCGCCAGGTTTCCAAGGGCGTCATCACCGAGGAGGCGAAGGCCGCCGCGCTGGCCCGCCTGACCACCTCCACCGATTGGCACGCCGTCGCCGATGCCGACATCGTTATCGAGGCGGTGCCGGAGAAGCTGGAGATCAAGGAGACCATCTACAAGGAACTGGCCTCCGTGCTGAAGCCGGAAGCCATCCTGGCCTCCAATACCTCCTCCATTTCCATCACCAAGCTTGGCATGATGTCCGGCCGTCCGGACAAGTTTATCGGGCTGCACTTCTTCAACCCGGTGCCGATGATGAAGCTGGTCGAGATCATCCGTGGTCTCGCCACCTCCGATGAGACTTACCAGGCCGTGCATGCCTTGGCGGAAAAGCTGGGCAAGACCTCGGTGAATGTGCAGGATGCGCCGGGCTTCATCGTCAACCGCATCCTCTGCCCGGAGCTGAACGAGGCGATCTTCGCCCTCGCTGAAGGCGTTGGCTCCGTCGCCGATATCGACTCGGCCATGAAGCTCGGTGCCAACCACCCGATGGGCCCGCTGGAGCTGGCGGATTTCGTGGGGCTGGATACGTTGCTCTCGATCATGCGCGTGCTGCACGGGGAATTGGGCGAGGCCAAATACCGCCCCGCGCAGCTGCTGGTGAAATATGTCGAGGCGGGCTGGCTGGGCCGCAAATCCGGCCGTGGCTTCTACGACTACAGCAGCAACCCGCCCAAGCCCACGCGGTAAGCAGCGCGAGGCCAAGTTCGAGCCGGGAGGAGCGATCCTCCCGGTTTTTTTATGGCTTTAATTTCGAGGCGGTGAGGCAGAAGCCGACGCTCTCGCAATCGGGGTAAACATCCGGCTTGCGGGAATAGACGATCACATGCCGGACCTCGGGCCGCGCCAGGCAGAATTCCGCGATATCGTGGCACAAGGTTTCCTGCAGCTCGTAATGCCGCGCGGCCAACAGCTTCAGCGTCTCTTCGCGCAGGAAGTCGTAATCCACCACATGGGCGATATGGTCCGCCTCCGGCCGTTGGGCGTTGTTCAGCGTCAGTTCGATGTCGATGAGCAGGCGCTGAGGTGCGGCTTTCTCGAAATCGTGGATGCCGATCGAGGCCTGCGCCTCGAACCCGCGCAGGATCAGCGTGGCCTCAGATATCCGCATTCTTGGCGTCCCGGTCGAGGAAGGCGATGTCGCGCGGGCGGCGTTGCAGCACCTGGCCGCCGTCGATGACCAATGTCTGTCCATGGTAGGAGGGCGTGGCGAGGATGAAATCCACCGCGCCCAGAATCTGCTCGGGGGTGCAGCCACGGCCCAGCGGGTTGTTGTTATGGGTGCGGATGAACTCGGCCTCTGTCTGCTTGCCGCTGATCAGCGTGATACCCGGCGCGATACCGGCGACGCGGATGGTTGGGGCAAAGGCCATGGCGAGCATCTGCGTCATGCCCTGCAGCGCCACCTTGGCGAGGGTATAGGAGAAATAATCCGGGTTGAGGGCGAAGACCTTGTTGTCGACGAGGTTGATGATGACGCCCTCCGCGCCGCGCGCCTTCACCGCTGCGTGCAGAGCCTTGGAGAGCAGGGCAGGGGCGTAGAGGTTCACGCGCATGTTGCGGTCCAGCGCTGCGGCGCTGGTGGTGGCGGCGGTGTCGTACTCGAAGGTGGAGGCGTTATTCACCAGCAGGCCGAGCGGGCAGATCGCCTCGCAGCGCGCGATGAGCTGCGTCACCGCCTCCGCATCGGCAAGGTCCGCCCCGATGGCGGTGGCTTGGCCGCCTGCCGCGACGACACCCACGGCGACCGCCTCGGCCTCTGCCCGGGAATGGTTGTAGTGGACAAAGACGTGCCAGCCCTTGGCCCCGAGATGTGTTGCGATGGCGGCGCCGATGCGCTTGCCGCTGCCCGTGACGAGTACACCCTGCATGCGGGTTGGATAGACGAGCCGGGGCGGATTACCAAGCCCGGCTTCTTGGTGTTTGGCTTAGGAGACCGAGCTACCATCTCTTAGCCGGATCCAACCGCCATAAGTGGGGAGCGGAACATGCTTGTTGGGCTGCCGAGAGAGATCAAGGACAATGAATTCCGCGTCGGGTTGACCCCGGCCTCGGTGCGCGAGCTGAAGGCACACGGGCACAATGTGCTGGTGCAGAGCGGCGCGGGGGCGGGAATCGGCATGGGCGATGACGCCTATATCAAGGCCGGGGCCGAGATTACCCCGGACGCCGCCGAGATCTTCGCCCGCGCCGAGATGATTGTGAAGGTGAAGGAGCCGCAGCCGGTGGAGTGCCGCATGCTCCGCCCGGGGCAGATATTGTTCACCTATCTGCATCTGGCGCCGGACCCGGAGCAGGCAAAGATGATCGAGGCTTCCGGCGCGGTTGCGATTGCCTACGAGACGGTGACGGATGCCGCCGGGCGCCTGCCGCTGCTGGCGCCGATGAGCGAGGTAGCCGGGCGCATGGCGGTGCAGGTGGGGGCGGTCTGCCTGCAAAAGGCACATGGCGGGCTTGGCGTGCTGCTGGCGGGCGTGCCCGGCGTGCCTCCCGCGAAGGTGGTGGTGCTGGGCGGCGGCGTGGTCGGCACCAACGCGGCGCGCATCGCGCTAGGCATCGGCGCGGATGTGACGATCTTCGACCGCTCGCTCCCCCGGCTGGCGCAGCTCGACGACCTTTACGGCCCGCATCTGAAGACCTGCTACTCCACGCCCGAGGCGGTGGAGGAGGCGGTGTTCCATGCCGACCTCATCATCGGCGCGGTGCTGGTGCCGGGGGCGGCGGCGCCCAGGCTCGTCACCCACGCGATGCTGCCATATCTGCGCCCTGGCGCGGTGCTGGTGGATGTCGCAATCGACCAGGGCGGCTGTTTCGAGACCAGCCACCCCACGACCCATTCACACCCCACCTTCGTGCTCCACGGCATTGTGCATTACTGTGTCGCCAACATGCCCGGCGCGGTACCCCGCACCTCCACCCTCGCGCTGACCCAGGCGACGATCCCCTACACGCTGAAGCTGGCGGACAAGGGCTGGCGCGCGGCGCTGAGCGAGGATGTGCATCTGCGCCACGGGCTGAACGTGGCCGAGGGGCGCATCACCCACCCGGCCGTGGCCGAGGCGCTGGGGCAGGCGCTGTATCCGGTGGAAAAGGTTCTGCAACAGGGCTGAGCCCGGCATTGCTGTAATTATTGTGCGGGTTCCAAAGCATCCAGCCATCGGAGCCGAAATCCGCTGCCGCCCTTGTCTGTTCCCCGACCTCCTCCGCCGCGAAGGGGCGGTGGTCGAAGGCGTAATCGGTGAAGGCCTGGAGCCAGGGGCGGAAGCGCAGGGGCGAGATGTTCAGCCGCTGCTGCGCCTGCTGTAGCGAGAGATAGACGATGTCGTAGGCATGCTCGACCGGGTCGGGGTAGCCTGGGATGCCGAACTGGAAGCCGGACGGGTAAAGCATCGGCGAAATGTAGTCGACATTCTGGGCGACGGCGTCCAGCGTCTGACCGATGCCGGTATCGTTGCGGTTCCAACAGACATAGCCGAAGATATCGGCAGAGATATAGACATTGTAGGGGCGCAATTGCTGCCGGGCCTCGGCCAGGAAGCCGGCGATGGTGGCCACACGGGCGGGCGCCGAGATGGGGTGCGCGAATTGCAGGGTCTGCGAGGCATCGGGAAAGCGCAGATAGTCGAACTGGATTTCGTCGAATCCGGCCTGCGCGGCCTCGGTGGCGATGGCGATGTCATAGGCCCGCACCTCGGGCTGGAACGGGTCGGTCCAGGCCATGTTCTCGCGGTCGCGGAACGGCGCGCCGCTGGCGGTATGTACGGCGAGGTTCGGGCGGTAGGTGGCGAGCGTGTCGTCCTTGAAGGTGACGATGCGGGCGATGGCGTAGATGCCCCTGGCATGCAGCATCCGCACAAAGGCGGCGAGGTCGGGGATGGTGGTGATCCGCCGCGCCCCGTCCTGCTGCGCCAATGGCACGGCGCTGGGGTAGGGGATGATGCCGCTATCGCCCTTGATGTCCACGACCAGGGCGTTCACCGCGCCGCTCTGCGCCAGGGCCAGCGCATTGCCGAGCAGGACATGCGAACCCACGCCATAGACGCTGAGATACAGCGCCCGCGGCGCGAATGGGGCGAGGGGCAGTTGGCCGTCAGCTGGCGGGGCGGCAAGGTCGAAGCTGCCCGCGCGGTAGCCGGGGGCGCGGACGAACAGCGTGCCCGTATTGCCCCGCGTATCGAAATCGCCCTGGGCATCGGCCTGCAATTCCTGCCCGGCTTCCACGGCCGTGGCGCCGGAAATCTGCTTGCCCGTGGCGGCGTCCACCACCTGCAACAAGGCGGCCTGTGCCGGGTGCGTCAATGCCAGCGAGAGCAACGCCGCCACCATGCGGCGCCTCATTGCGGTGGTTCCGCGACCACCGCCGCGAACCCGGCGAGGCTCAACCCGCCTGAGATGGGAATGCGGGGGATGGCCAGGGGGTCGCTACCCGGATGCGCCTGCCCGCCGGCAAAGGCGAAGCCCCACTGGTAGCCCGCGCGGCGCGCCGCAGCTTCGAGATCCGGGTCGTGGATGCCATAGGGCCAGGCCAGCATGGTGACGGAAATGCCGAGCCGCTGTTCCAGCACGTTCCTGGAGCGGGTGAGCTGCATATCGACAAAGGCGCTGTAGTCGGCCGGGATGCGTTTTTCCCGCTCCTTGCGGAAATCCGGATGCCAATAGGTGTGGGATTGCACGTCCACCAGTCCGGATTTCACCATCGCATCCAACTGCGTCCAGGTGAGCGCGTAGGATGCGTTGGAGATCGCCGAGGGATAGATGAACAGCGTGACGTGGATGTGGCGCCGCTGGAGGATGGGGTAGAGCTGGGTGAAAACGGATTCGTGCCCGTCATCCACCGTGATCGCCACGGCGGGCGTGGGGATATTCCGCCACTGCACAAGCGTTTGCAGCGGCAATATGCTGTAATGATGCGCTTCCAGCCAGCCGAGCTGCTGCTCGAACGCGCTGGTGGTAACGGTCGTCAGCCCGGATTTTGCCGGGTCGAACCGGTGATAGACCAGTATGGGAACGGACGGCTCCGCCATGGCGGACCCGGCAATAACGCAGAACAAGCCTGCAACAACGGCGCGAAGCCCAAAAAGCGGCATGAATGGAGTAACCTGAGTGCAGGCGAGTCAAGCGATTTACAGTCGCAGCGTAGATCACGATCCGTGGCGATAGCAATCCGGGCGGCTACTGGCTGGCGCTATTGAAGCCCGCGTCATCCGCTTCGGCCTTGCAGGCATAGCTGCCCGCGCCTTTGCCGTATTTCGCTGTGCCGGGCAGGTAGTAGGTCAGGTTCGGGCCGTGCAGCCAGACGATGGTGTCCCCAGGGCAATGATCTGTCGCTTTGGCGACGGTGGGGAAGCGGTGGGACTCACCAAGGCCGGTCGTTGCGCCCATCTGCTCGTTTTGGGCGGAAGGGCTGACCTTTTCGGTGGTCGAAGAGGCGGTTGCGGCGGTTACGGCGAACAGAGCGGCTGCCAGCCCGAGTTTGAGCGGCGTCGACGTTTTCATGATCGTTCTCCTGAAAGCGCGTTGCTTTTTCTCCCCATTTGATGGTGCGCGCATTGAATCCGATCAACCATCATGCGGCACGGGGAATATTAATACGGCGCAACAATTGCCGCGCCGAACTTCAACTGCGGCAAATGATCGTTTACGTTTCCAACTGAAACGCGGCGCACAATGATCGAACAAAGCCTGCTGCTGACAGACGCGTATGAACTGTCGATGCTCGAGGCCTACTGGGCACACGGCATGGCGGATATTGCAGTGTTCGAGCTGTTCTTCCGCAAGCTGCCGCCGGAGCGCGGGTTTCTGCTCGTGGCGGGGCTCGAGCAGGCGATGGAGTATCTGGACAACCTGCGCTTTACGCCGGAGGATCTTGCCTGGCTCTCTACCTCGGGCCTGTTCGCGCCGGACTTTGTGGCGTCGCTGGCGGGGTTCCGATTCACGGGAGATGTTGAGGCGGTGCCGGAGGGCACGGTGGTGTTTGCCGATGAGCCGGTGCTGCGTGTCACCGCGCCGCTGCCGCAGGCGCAACTGGTGGAAACCAGGTTGCTCAACCTGATTCATTTCCAGACCGTGATCGCCTCCAAGGCCGCGCGCATGGTGTTGGCGGCTCCGGGCAGGCAACTGGTGGATTTTGGCTTGCGCCGGGCGCACGGGGCCGAGGCCGGGCTGCTGGCGGCGCGGGCGAGCTATCTGGCTGGGTTCGATGGAACGGCGACATTGCAGGCCAGTCAGGAGTTCGGCATCCCCGCCGTCGGCACCATGGCGCATTCCTTCGTGCAGGCGCATGACGACGAGGCCGCCGCCTTTGAGCGTTTTGCCCGGGCGCGGCCGCATGGGCTGACATTGCTGATTGACACCTACGACACCGAACGTGGGGCGCGTATTGTCGCGGCTCTGGCCCCGCGGCTGGCGGTGGAGGGCATCCTGGTGAACGCCGTGCGGCTGGATAGCGGCGACCTTGCCGCCAATGCCCGGGCCGTCCGCGCTATTCTGGACGATGCCGGGCTGCGGCGCATCCGTATCTTCGCCAGCGGCGGGCTGGATGAATACAGCTTGCAGGCCCTGTGCATTGGTGGCGCGCCGATCGACGGCTTCGGCGTCGGTACAAGCCTGACCACTTCGTCGGACGTTCCGGCGCTGGATTGCGCCTACAAGCTGCAGGAATACGCCGGCAAGCCCCGGCGCAAGCGCAGCGAGGGCAAGGCCACTTGGCCGGGGCGCAAGCAGGTGTACCGGCGCTATGCGCAAGACGGCACAATCGCGGGCGATGTGGTGGCCCTGCTCGATGAGCCGATGCCAGGGGAGGCCCTTCTGCAGCCCGCCATCCGCGCCGGACGGCGTGTGCCGGGTCTGCCTGTGCTTGCCGAGGCCCGCGCCCGCGCGGCCAACTCCCTTGCCCGGCTGCCCGCCCCGCTGCGGCGTTTGGAGCAGGCGACGGTGCCGGTCGAAATCAGCCCCCGGCTGCGCGCCTTGGCGGCGTGGCTGGACCAGGATTTGGCAGCGTGAACAGCCAGGAGGAGGTGATCTGGTTTCTCTCCCGACCGGAAAGCTATGGCCTGCACGGCGGGGCGGTGGAGAAGATCGAGACGCATTGCTCCGTCGTGTTCCTTGCCGGGGAGCGCGCCTACAAGCTGAAGCGGGCGATCCGCTATTCGTCGCTCGACTACACCACGCTGGCGCAGCGCCAAGCCGCCTGCGCGGCGGAGCTGGTGCTCAACCGGCGGACCGCGCCGGAGATCTATCTCGGCGTCAGCGCCATCAGCCGTGGCCCGGATGGCGGCCTGGTGTTCGACGGGCCCGGCACCGTGCTGGAGCCCGTGGTGGTCATGCGTCGTTTCGCGCAGACGGCGCTGCTCGACCATCTGCTGGCGCATGGCGGGCTGACGCCCGCGCTGATGCAGGCGCTGGGGCGGGGCATTGCGCAGTTGCACAATGCGGCCGAGCCGACCCCAGCCTTTGGCGGCAGCGCCGCGATGCGGCGGGTGATCGCCGACAACGCGCGGGAGCTGGCCCGTGTCGCCACCGCTTTGGACGGCGCGGATGTCAGCGCGCTCACCACCCGCACCACGCTGGCGCTGGATCAGGTCGCCGGACTGCTCGACCGCCGGCGGGTCGAAGGAAAAGTCCGCCGGTGCCATGGCGATTTGCGGCTGGCGAATATCTGCCTGTGGGATGGGGTACCTACGCCGTTCGATGCCGTCGAGTTCAGCGATGAGATCGGCTGCATTGACGTGCTGTACGACATCGCCTTCCTGCTGATGGACTTGCTCGTGCATGGCCGTGCCGACCTCGCCAATGCCGCGCTTGATGCGTATCTCGGCCTCGCGCCGGAAACCGAGGGGCTGCACGCGCTGCCCCTGTTCCTGGCCCTGCGAGCGGCGACACGTGCTTACGCGCTGGCAGGCAGCGCCAGCCGGCAGGCGGATCCGGATCAGGCCGCGCGCAAGATGGCGCTGGCGCGGCGGCACATTGCCGCTGGATTGGGCTTCCTCTCGCCGAACTGGCGAGGCTTGACGCGGATCAATGCGCAAATGCAGCGAACAGAGTTTCAGTCTCCACCAGACCAAGGCTGAGAGGGTCATGTCCGACGCTGACCGCACACTTCCGGTGCTCCTGCCGCCATTCGCGCGGGAGGGGACGCTCGGCCTCCCGGTGGGCAAGCCGAGCGGTATCGTGCTGTTCGCCCATGGCAGCGGCAGCAGCCATCGCAGCCCGCGCAACATGTTCGTGGCGGAGGCGCTGCGGGACGCGGGGCTGGCCTACATGCTGTTCGACCTGCTGACCGACGCGGAAGCCGAGGACCGCGCGAATGTGTTCGATATTTCGCTGCTTGCGTCCCGGTTGAACCAGGCCGCTGCCTGGCTTGAGACCAAGTTGCCCGGTTGGCCGATGCCGCTGGGCTATTTTGGCGCCAGCACCGGGGCGGCGGCGGCACTGGTTGGCTCTGCGGCCCGGCGGGATGTGCGGGCCGTGGTCAGCCGGGGCGGGCGGCCGGATCTGGCGGGCGACGCGCTCGGCGCGGTGAGGGCCGCGACGCTGCTGATCGTTGGCGGTGATGATATCGAGGTACTGTCGCTCAACCGCGCCGCTTTTCGCCGGATGCGCTGCGAGCGCCGCGTGGCAGTGGTGCCGGGGGCGACGCATCTGTTCGAGGAGTCAGGCGCACTTGAGCAAGTGGTGGAACTGGCGCGGGAGTGGTTTCTTCAGCATTTTGGCCCGGCGGGGGCGTGACATGCTGTTCACCGACCGCGCCGATGCAGGCAAGAAGCTCGCCAAGCGGCTGCTCCCGCTGAAGGAGAAACAGCCCGTGGTGCTGGCGCTGCCGCGTGGCGGCGTGCCGGTGGCGTTCGAGGTGGCCAAGGCACTCGGCGCGCCGCTGGATCTGGTGCTGGTGCGCAAGATTGGCGTGCCGTTTCAGGAGGAGTACGCGCTCGGCGCCATTGCCGATGGCGGCGAGCCAGAACTCGTCATCGATGAAAACATCCGCCGCAGCCTGAATATCCCGCAAGACTATGTCGAGCGGGCGAAAGCCGAAGCGCTGAAAGAGATTGAGCGCCGCCGCCGTGTGTATCTCGGCAACCGGGCGCCGGTCGAAATCGCGGGGCATACGGCCATCATCGTCGATGACGGTATCGCCACGGGGGCCACCATGCGCGCGGCGCTGCGCGCGGTGCGGCGGCGGAACCCGGCGTGGCTGGTGCTCGCGGTGCCGGTGGCTCCGCCGGACTCGCTGCGGCGGCTGGCGGAAGAGGCGGATGAGACAATCTGCCTGCACGCGCCCGAGTATTTCGCCGCCGTTGGGCAATTCTACCAGGATTTCCGGCAGACCCAGGATGATGAGGTCATCGCCCTGCTGGCGCAGGCGGAGAAAAACAAACCATGAGTTCACATCCTCTTACCCTTTTCGGCCTGGCTGGCAGCCGCGAGTTGACGGAAACCGTCGCCGCCAGGCTGGAGGTGACGCCCGCTTTGCACGAGGAGCGGCATTTCGAGGATGGAGAGCACAAGGCCAGGCCGTTGCAGGATGTGCGCGGGCACGACGTGTTCGTGCTGCACAGCCTGCATGGCGATGAACGGGAAACCAGCAACGACAAGCTCTGCCGCCTGCTGTTTTTCTGCGGCGCATTGCGCGATGCAGGCGCGGCGCGCGTTACCGCCGTGGTGCCGTATCTCTGCTATGCCCGCAAGGACCGGCGGACGAAGCCGAACGACCCGATCACCACACGTTATGTCGCGGCACTTTTCGAGGCAATGCGGGTGGATAGCGTGATCACCGTGGAGGTGCACAACCTCGCCGCGTTCGAGAATGCGTTCCGCTGCCCGGTCGGGCATATCGACACGATGCCGCTCTTTGCCGCGCATTTCGCGCCCCTGCTGCGTGACGAGAAGATCGTCGCCGTCTCACCCGATGCGGGCGGGGCCAAGCGCGCCGAGCAATTCCGCCTGACGCTGGAGGGGCTGACCGGCCACGCCGTAGGAAGCGCGTATATGGAGAAATACCGCAGCGCCGGGGTGGTGAGCGGCGAACTTCTGGCGGGCGACGTGCGTGGCAAGGTTGCGGTTATCGTCGATGACCTCATCAGCACCGGCAACACTCTGGCGCGCGCCGCCAAGGCATGCCGTGAGAGCGGGGCGCTACGGGTGTTCACCGCTGCGGCGCATGGCCTGTTCATCGGCGGCGCACCAGAGCTGTTTGGCGCGGCGGAGATCAGCGGCATTGCCATCGCCAATACCGTCCCGCCGTTCCGCCTGCCTGTGGATGTCGCAGCGCAGCGCTTGACAATTATCGATGTCAGCGGCGCGATCGCGCAGGCTGTCATGGCCTGCCATGACGCTTTTTGAACCTGTGCTTGACCAAAAATTAACGCTGCTTTCTCCGGCTTGGGTGTAGTTCTTCCACTTCGTCCAGGAGGCTCTTATGCAAGAGCAAGTTCAAATCGCGTTCCGGGGGATGGACACGCCGATGGGGATCGAGGACTCGATCCGCGAACACGTGGCTCATCTCGAAACATTTTTTAAACGGATCACCGCATGCAAGGTTATGGTAGAACTCGACCATAGGCGTCATCATCATGGAAACCTGTATCATGTCCGCGTGGATCTGGTCGTGCCGGGACGCGAGATCGTGGTGAAGCGCGAGCCGTCCGCGCACCACGAGAATGAGGATATTCATGTCGCGATCAAGGACGCTTTCGACGACACAAAGCGCAGGCTGCAGGATTATGTGAGGGAGATGCGCGCCGACACCAAGGTGCATGTCCCGCCGGAAGAGGGCGAGATCGTGCATCTGGTGCGGGACAAGGGTTACGGCTTCCTGCGCACGAGCGATGGCAATGAGTTGTACCTGCACAAGAACGCGGTCGTCGGCGGCAGGTTCGAGGATCTGCACGTGGGCGATAAGGTGCGCTACGTGGCGGATGCCGGTGAAGGTGAAAAAGGCCCCCATGCCAGCACCGTGATTCCGCTATGACCACAGGACAGGAGGTACTGGAAGCAGTGCGCGCCGCGCTGCACAGCGAGCCTCGGATTCGCGCCAGCGGCCATGTCCATCTCGGCTTAACCAATGGCGAGTTGACGGTGGAGGGCGAGGTTGACCATATCGCCGGCAAGAAGCTGGCCCTGGAAGCGGCCGCGCGGATTCCGGGCGTGCACCGGATCATCGATAGGCTGCGCGTCCATCCGGCATTTCCCATGGGTGATGGCGAAATCCTCAACCTGGTGCGTGACGCCCTGGTGCAGGAAGTGGCGCTCGCCTCCTGCGTGATTCGTGTACGTGCCAAGGGGCATGTGGAGACGGTGCGGGAGCCGCCTGAAGCGGATGGCGAGATCGAGGTCCGTGTTGATGATGGCGTGGTGACGCTGCATGGCGACGTGCCGGGCCCGGGGGAGAAACGCATCGCCGGTGTGCTCGCCTGGTGGGTACCGGGTAGCCGTGATGTCATCAACGGCATTGGCGTGACGCCGCAGGAGCAGGATAGCGAGGCCGCCGTGACGGACGTGGTGCTCCAGGTTCTGGAGAAGGACCCGCTGATCAACGCCGAGAGCATCCATGTGTACACGCGCGGGCGGACCGTGACGTTGACGGGCAGCGTGCCACACCCGGCGGAGCGCAAGCTCGCCGAGGATGATGCGTGGTATGTCTGCGGTGTTGAGCAGGTGGTGAACCTGCTCGAAGTCGGCTAGTTCCTTCCGTACAGACCGATCAGCTTAGCCTGTGCCAGTGCATTGGCGCAGGCGGCGGCGACCTCCCGGCAACGCGGGCGTGCGGGAACCGCCAGCTTCTCGACATCAAGCGCGTAAAGCACGAATTGATAATGGTGCGGCCGCCCATTATTCGGTGGGCATGGGCCGCCATATCCCATATGGCCGAAATCATTGAGCCCCTGCGGCGGCGCGGCCTGGGTCGGCGGCCAGTTCTCGGGCAGTTCCCTGGTTGCAGCGGGGATGTCGTAAATCGCCCAGTGGTACCATGTGCCGTGCGGCGCGTCCGGATCGGAGCAGACGAGCGCGAAGCTGCGCGTATGGGCGGGCGGATGCGACCAGGAGAGCGGCGGCGAGATGTCGTCGCCATCGCAGGTGTAGCGTTCGGGTATCCATTCATAGGCCGTGAAGGCCGGGCTGATGAGTTGCATGACGCTCTCCACTAAGGGCTGGCCGAAATGCGCAGTCTACGAGCTTCTTTTCAGTTTGGGGCTGCCGTACGGAGCTGGCACGGTGTTTAAATTTGTGCAATGTTGCGGTAAATCAATAAACAGGCTGCGGCGGCGTGCTTGCTGGAAAGCCTTGCGGCGGCCCGAGAACGAAGCGAGGAAACCATGGCTGACGAACCGAACCTATCAATTCCGCTCGAAACCATCTGCTTCATCATTGGCAAGGCGCGCGAATTTGACGCCAAGGATGAAGTGTCGGAGCCCGACCCAGGCTCCAATCCGAGCGACGACGACATGCGCGCCGTGCTTGAGGATCACGAGGACGACCCGGTGACGATAGAGATCACCAGTGTCATCGACGATCTCAGCGAGGATGCGCAGATCGATTTGGTCACGCTGGCATGGCTTGGCCGCGGCGATGGCGATCTCGACGGGTGGGGGGCGCTGCGGGCCGAGGCGGTGAATGCCTATAACGGCCGTACGGCGGAATATCTGCTCGGCATGCCGCTGCTGGCCGATTACCTGGAAGAAGCGCTGTCACAGTTTGGCTTGAATTGCGCGAGCGTTCAGGATTAGCGGCAAACGGGGGCAAAACGAGAGCGGGATGCAGATCAGCAACGCCGAGATTGCCGCCCAACTCGAGAAGATCGCCGATCTGCTCGACATCGAGGCGGCCAATCCCTTTCGTATCCGCGCTTATCGTCGGGCGGCGCGGCTGGTGGGTGAGTTGCCGCGCAATGTGGCGGACATGCTGGCCGCGGGCGCGGACCTCGATGAGTTGCCGGGAATAGGGCCGGATCTTGCCGGCAAGATTGCCACCCTAGCCCAGGGCAGCGAGTTGCCGATGCTCGATGAACTGGAGCATGAGGTGCCACCCGGGGTCGCGGCACTGCTCGCGGTTCCCGGGCTGGGGCCGAGGCGCGTCCACCAATTGCTTGAGACGCTCGGCATAGACACGGTTGCGGCCCTGACCGAGGCCGCCAATGCGGGCAAGCTGCGCGAGGTGCCGGGCTTCGGCCGCGGGCTGGAGGCGAAGATCCTGCGCGCTCTTGCTTCGGGCGCGGGTGCGGTGCCGCGGACCAGCATTGCCACTGCGGAGCAGGTTGCCAGGGCGCTGCTGCAGGATTTGTGGCAGGCGGATGGGGTGCGGCAGGCCGAAATCGCGGGTAGCTACAGGCGCCGGCGGGAGGCGGTCGGAGATATCGATATCGTGGTGGCGGCCGTGCCGAGCCAGCCGGTGATGAAGCGCTTTACGGGTAACGAGGTGGTGGCCGAAGTGGTGGAGGAGGGACCGACCCGTGCCACCGTGCGTCTGCGCAGCGGTTTGCAGGTGGACCTGCGCGTCGTGCCGGAGGAAAGCTACGGCGCCGCGCTGGTCTATTTCACCGGCTCCAAGGCGCATAACATCGCGCTGCGCCAGATCGCGGTCGAGCAGGGGCTGAAGCTCAACGAATACGGTCTGCACAAGGGCGTGCGCCAGATTGCCGGGCGAACGGAGGAAGAGCTCTACGAGCAGCTGGGCCTGAGCTACATCCCGCCGGAACTGCGCGAGGACCAGGGCGAGATCGACGCCGCCCGGCATGGCCGCCTGCCGCACCTGGTATCCGTGAAGGATATATGGGGCGATCTGCACATCCATACCAATGCGACGGATGGCCGGGCGAGCCTGCGCGAGGTGGCTGCTTCGGCGCGGGCCAGAGGGTATGGCTATATCGCCATCACCGACCATAGCCGCAGGCTCGGCATTGCGCATGGGCTGGATGCCAAGCGCCTGGCGCGGCAGATGGACGAGATCGACCGCGTGAACGCGGGGCTGAAGGGTTTCACCGTGCTCAAGTCCGTCGAGGTGGATATCCTCGAAGATGGCGCGCTGGACTTGCCGGATACCATATTGAGCAAGCTCGATCTGGTGGTCGGCGCCATTCACTCGCGACTAGACCTGCCCCAGGCCAAGCAGACCGAGCGTATCCTGCGCGCCATGGACAATCGCTATTTCAATATTCTAGCCCACCCCACCGGGCGGCTGATCAAGCAGCGCCCGGCTTATGCCGTGCACATGGAGCGGGTGATGCGCGGCGCTCTGGAGCGCGGCTGTTTTCTGGAACTCAACGCCCAGCCGGACCGGCTGGACCTTAACGACGCGCATTGCCGCCTCGCCAAGTCATTAGGGTTGAAAGTGGCGATTTCCACCGACGCTCACGCCGAGCCGGAACTCGGCTTCATGCGCTTTGGCGTGGACCAGGCGCGCAGGGGCTGGCTGGAAGCGGCGGAGGTGCTGAATACGCGGCCGCTGGGCGAGCTGCTGAGCCTGCTGCGCCAGCGCCGCTAACGGCGTTTAATCGTTTTCGTATTGATGGTGATGGCAAGGCCGTTGCCAGGGCGTCCATCGCCTGTGGCGAACGCAGCTCAGTCGAATATAAATTCAAGCCCCAGTTCGTGGTCTTTGGACCAGCGGAGCCGCGCGCGGCTGTAGACGTCGCAGAACTCAATTGAAAAAAATTCAGGAACAGGATCGATCGTGGTGAATGTTCTCACGCGAACGCCGGTCTCCGATAAATCAAGAATCTGGCAGCCAACGATGCCGGGGTTTAACCCGCCATACGCCAGGCGGCCATCTCTTTTAACGGGGGCGCGCTTTGCCCCGCGCTTTTCCGTGTCCAAAAGCGTCTGCAACTCGCTGCGCAATAACTGTGATTTATTTTCCATGTTCGAAATATTTAGTCGAGTCCATACAGAAAATTCCAGTCAAATGTTGTTGATCAGCGGCTTGTCTGGGGTTTGCGAGGCAGGACAGCAGTCTTGAGGCTCCCAGAATTTCCGCTGCCGCCAGGGCTCCCGGCTGGCGGGTTCAACCCGCCTGGGCGTAGGCGTCCAGCCGGCGGAGGTAGTCCTGCCGCGTGGCGTCGTCCAGGAACGCACCGAGGAAGCTGTTGCGGGCCAGCGTGATAAGCTGTTCGCGGCTGAGCTGGCGGCCAAGCGCCACGGCCTTGAAATTCTCGCCGATATAGCCGCCGAAATAGGCGGGATCGTCGGAGTTCACCGTCGCGCGCAGGCCCTTGGCCAGCATGGTGTCGATGGGGTGGACGCCGATCTCCGGCACCACGCAAAGGCGGACATTGGACAGCGGGCAGACGGTGAGCGTCATCTGCGTTGCCGCCAGGCGCTCGATCAGGGCTTCGTCGTCCAGCGCGTGGTTGCCGTGGTCCAGCCGGTCGATATGCAGCGTATCCAGCGCCTCCCAGACATAGGCGGCGGGGCCTTCCTCCCCGGCATGGGCGACGCGCTTCAGCCCTGCTTCTCCGGCGGCGGCAAAAACGCGGGCGAATTTGCCCGGCGGGTGGCCGCGCTCGGAGGAGTCGAGGCCCACCCCGGCGATGCGGTCCAGCCACGGCTCGGCCATGCGGAAAGTGGCAAAAGCGGCGTCTTCGTCCAGATGGCGCAGGAAGCACAGGATTAGCTTGGAGGTGATGCCGTGGCGGGCCTGCGCTTCCGCCATGCCGCCCAGAATGCCCTCGGCCACCGCGGCAAAGGGTATGCCCCGGTCCGTATGGGTCTGCGGGTCGAAGAAAATTTCCGCATGCAGCACGCCATCCGCCGCAGCGCGGTCGAAATAGGCAACGGTGAGGTCGCGGAAATCCTCTTCCCGAAGCAGGACCTGGGCCCCGGCGTAATAGATGTTCAGAAAATCCTGCAGGTTGGAGAAGTTGTAGGCGGCGCGAACCTCCTCCACCGTCTTGAACGGCAGTTCCAGTCCGTTGCGCCGGGCCAGGGCGAACATCAGCTCGGGTTCCAGTGAGCCCTCGATATGCAGATGCAACTCCGCCTTTGGCAGGCCAGTGATGAAGGTTTCAAGTTCCGTCCGCGCGTCCTGCAAGCCCATATCCTTCTCCTCATCCATGCACGGTCTGCGGCATGGCTCCATCCGGGGGATATCGGACGGAAGGTCGTGAGGTTGCAAGAGGGTGCGTGCCGGTTTGCGGGAGGAGCGGCGCTGACGGTGTCCCTGTGCCGGCCGTTAGGAGGGCGCCAGAAGCTTCACGGTGCGATGCTGAAGGGCTCGTGGCATTCGGCCAGCCGCAGGAGCAACTCAGCAAGCCCCGGTTCCTGGACGCGCTTCGCCGCCTCCTGAGGTGTCATCCACAGGGTTTGCCGCTCCGCCTTCTCCGGCCAGTTCTTGGCTTCCTTCCTGACCTGCAGGGCGAAAACCTCGACCACCGTCGGCTGGGCGGTTCCGTCGGCCAGGGTCTTTCCGTACGTGTAGAAGCCGAGCGGTATGTTGTCCGCGCCCCCTCGGACGCCGGCTTCCTCATAGGCTTCGAGCTCGGCCGCCACGCGGGAGCTTTGTCCCTTGCCAATGTTCCCCTTGGGAATCACCCAGCGCTGTGTCTCCCGCGAGGTGATGAGCAGCACCTGCAGGTTGTCCTGTGCGAACCGGTAGGGGATCACCCCGGATTGTCTGGCCACCTTGTTCATGTCGAGCGGGGTTTAGGGGCGGCAGAGTGGCTATCGCAAGCGGCATTTGGTCTTGTCTGAGTTGCGCCCCCTGTCTCGTATAGTTTCCTGCGCATAGCTTAAACAATTTTCATGTCTGCATGGTTGCCGTCGGGATTATTTAATCTGGTGGGGTTGCTATTCGGCGCCCCATTTTGGAGGGAACACCATGCAACGCCGTTTGCTTGCTAAAACTGCTCTCGCCTCCGCGGCAGCAGCGATTCCTGTATCCGCTCTGGCCCAGAACGGAATGAGCGGAGGCTCCATGGGCATGAGTTCGGGCATGTGTCCCGACCTCAATGTCGTTTTCACCGAGGACAATCCAGGACATTGGCAGCAGATGGTGCAGCTGCACGTGCCGAATGTGACAGTCTCGGGCAGCCAACTTTCCGTCGTGACGCCGCATCCGATGAGCGAGCCCCACTACATCGTGAGTCACACCGTGGTGCTAGAAAACGGCCAATTCCTCGACCGCCGGACCTTCACCTGGGAGGACAAGCCGGCTTCGACGCATACTCTTCCGGCCGGATATGCCGGGAAGGTTACCGTCACCAGCACCTGCAACCGGCATGATTTCTGGGTCAAGACGATTACGGTCTAGCCAAAGTCCGGCTTCAGCCCGGCTTAGGGGACCAAGCGGCGGGCCGGTAGCGGCTGCCCAGCGAGTAGCGGCTACCAGGGTGGGTCAGCACCGAGCGTGTCGCAGGTCCCATCTGCGTCCAGGTCCGGCGCAACAGGCGCAGGCAGGGCTCGTGCGGCCCAACATTCAGCCGGGCCTGCACATGTGGATCCGGCGTGATGGCGTGGATTATATGCTCAACCTCCGCAGGCGGAGCGACGGACTGCAGATAGCGGTTGGGGGTGAGCGTGGTGAAATCCTGCTTGAGATAACCCGGCGCGAAATCCGGCGAGACGAAGCGTTCTTCCAGTTGCACGGCGGCGCCGTTCTCGTAATGCACGATCTCGGAATAGAAGATCTTGCCACGCGGTGAGAGGCGGAATTCGGCGGTGAGCGCGGCGTCGGCGCGCAGCGCCTCGAGGCGCAAAACCTCCGCGCGGTGAGTGTGGCCACGCGCGCTTATGTCTTCGGCGATGTCATAAACTTCCAGCAGTGTTGCGCGCGGGGCGCGGGGCTGCACGAAGGTGCCAACCCCCTGCACGCGCAGCAGCAGCCCGTCAGCCGACATCTCGCGCAGGGCCCGGTGCACCGTCATGCGTGAGGCGCCGAGCGTTTCCATCAGTTCGAATTCGGAAGGAATTTTGCCGCCTTCGGCCCAGCGCCCGGCGGCGATGCCCTCCAGCAGGTAGGTCTTTACCTGTTCGTAGAGTTTGGGTGGTTTCTCGCCCATCTCAGACCAGCCGGTTCACCATTGCGTCAAACCGCAGCCGCGCGGTTTGTGCAAGGGCGTGGCGGCCTTGCGCCACAACCTGGCGGCCGCCTGCCCATACATCGCGCACGGCGGGCTGGCGGGTGCAGAATACCGATTGCGACAGGGTAAGCTCTGGGGCCTCGCCGTCCAGCGTGACGAAGCTGGCTGGCGCGCCGGGGCGAAGCCCGCCTTGCAGCCCGAGCGCCTGCGCCCCGCCCGCCACAGCCGCCTGATAGAGCGCGGTGGCCGTTGCCGGTTCCTTGGGTGATGCCATTACGTTTCGGGCGTGGCGGGTAAGGCGCTGCGAGTATTCCAGCATCTGCAACTCCCGCGCTGCGTCGATGAGCACGTTGGAATCCGACCCCACGCCCCAGGCGCCGGTAAAATGCTGGGCGGGGAAAATGCCGTCGCCCAGATTGGCCTCGGTGATCGGGCATAGCCCGGCGACGGCGCCTGTTGCTGCCATTGCCGCACCTTCATCCGGCGTGATGTGCGTGGCATGCACCAGGCACCAGTTCGGGCCGACCGGCGCATTGTCCAGCAGGGACTCAACCGGGCGCTGGCCGCAAAAGCCGAGGCAGGCCTCGACCTCGGCCATTTGCTCGGCAATGTGGATATGCACGGGCCGTTCGCCCGCCAGCTGCGCAAGCGCTTTCACCTCGGGCATTGTGGCGGCGCGCAGCGAATGCGGCGCCACGCCGGAGGGTGCGAGCGCTGCGCAGCGCTCGTAAAGCTTCGTGTAACCGTCAAGCGATGAGACGAAGCGCCGTTGCTCGGGGGCAGGGGGCGTGCCGCCGAACCCGGCATGGGCGTAGAACACGGGGAGCAGCAGCAGCTCGATGCCTGCCGCGTCGGCGGCCGCCGCGAGCCGCGCCGCCATCTCTCCGATATCGTCGTAAGGCGTGCCGTCGGGGGCGCGGTGCAGATAATGGAATTCGGCAACGGACGTGAACCCGCCTTCAAGCATCTCGACGAAGGCGAGCGTCGCGGCGTCCTGCATATCGTCGGGCGACATGGAAAGTGCGAGTTTGTACATCAGCGTCCGCCAGGTCCAGAAACTGTCCTGCTCCGCGCCCCGGCGCTCTACATGCCCGGCCATGGCGCGCTGAAACGCATGGCTGTGCAAATTGGGCATGCCCGGCAAGGCGATGCCATGCCCGCCCGGCACGCCGGTCCGCACCTCGGAGATCATGCCGTGCTCCACGCGCACCAGCACGTTCTCGGCCCAGCCGGCGGGCAGCAGCGCGTGACGGAACAAATATGTGTTTGACACTGGACAGCCCCTGTCGATCTCCGATATTGTATATACAACTGAAACTCACAGTCCGCCAAGGCCGAACTTGCGATGCGCGTTTTCACCCATGCCCGTTTGGCGACCATGAACGCCGACATGCCCGGCTTGGGCATGGTCGAGGACGGCATGCTGGCCGAGGAGGGCGGGCGCATTGTTTATGCCGGTCCGGCCTGCGACCTGCCGGCTGATGAGATCGTCGATTGTGAAAATCGCTGGATCACCCCGGGGCTTATCGATTGCCACACGCATCTGGTCTTCGCCGGGGACCGCGCGGCGGAGTTCGAAGCCAGGCTCGAAGGTGCCAGCTATGAGGAGATTGCCCGCGCGGGCGGAGGGATTCTTGGCACCATGCGCGCCACGCGCGCGGCGACACCCGCCGAACTCGATGCCGCTGCCCGCAAGCATCTGGCGCCACTGCTGGCCGAGGGTGTAACGACGGTGGAGATCAAATCCGGCTACGGGCTCTCGCCCGCGGCTGAATATAAATGCCTGGAGGTCGCTCGCGGGCTAGGCGATCTTATTGATATTTCCGCAACCTTTCTCGGCGCGCATAGCGTCCCGCCCGATTGCGCACGCGAGGATTATCTTCGCCTGCTTTGCGATGAGATGATCCCCCACGTCGCCCGGCACCATTTGGCCGAGGCGGTGGACGCGTTCTGCGAGACCATCGCCTTCTCTCCCGCGGAGACCGAACGGGTTTTCGACGCCGCGCTAAAAGCCGGGCTGCGGGTGAAGCTGCATGTCGATCAGCTCTCCAACCTGCACGGGGCCGCTCTTGCCGCGCGCTACCATGCGCTTTCGGCTGATCATCTCGAATGTACCGATGAGCCCGGCGTCCGCGCCGTGGCGGAAGCCGGCACGGTGGCGGTGCTGCTGCCCGGCGCGTTCTTCATGCTGCGCGAGACGCGCCTGCCGCCCATCGCGGCTTTCCGCAAGCATGGCGTGCCCATGGCCGTCTCCACGGATCTCAACCCCGGCACGTCACCATTATTCTCGCTGCTGCTGGCGATGAACATGGCGGCGACGCAGTTTCGTCTCACCGTTACCGAGTGTCTGCTCGGCGTCACCCGCCACGCCGCCATGGCGCTCGGGCGCCGCGATGTCGGCGTGCTCCGGGCCGGTGCCAAATGCCATCTGGCGATCTGGGACATCGAACATCCTGCCGAGCTTGTCTACAGGCTCGGCTTTAATCCGCTTTACAAACGAATCTGGAGTGCCTCATGAAGCTCACCCCCGGCGATGTGACGCTTGCGCAATGGCGCGCGATTTATCGTGGTGCTGCCGTGGCGTTCGACGAGGCTGCCCTGCCCGCCATCGCGGCCGGCGCTGCGGCGGTCGAAGAAATTTTATCCCGCGACGAACCGGCCTATGGCATCAACACGGGCTTCGGCAAGCTGGCCACGGTGCGCATCGCGCCCGATGATCTCGCCACGCTGCAGCGCAATCTCGTGCTCTCGCACGCGGCGGGTGTCGGGCCTGCCATGCCGGTGGCCATCGCGCGGCTTATGATGGCGCTCAAGCTCGGCTCGCTCGGCCAGGGCGCATCGGGCGTGCGGGTGGAGACCGTGTGCATGCTCGCCGCCCTGCTTGAGAAAGACCTGATCCCCGTGGTGCCCGCCCAGGGCTCGGTCGGCGCGTCGGGCGATCTCGCGCCGCTCGCGCACATGACCGCCGCGATGCTGGGCGTCGGCGCGTTCTTCGTGAAGGGCGAGCGCGTTCCCGCCGCCGAGGCGCTGGCGCAGGCCGGTCTCGCGCCGCTCGTGCTTGGCCCCAAGGAGGGGCTGGCCCTGCTTAATGGCACGCAATTCTCCACCGCGAACGCCCTGGCCGGGCTTTTCGAGGCCGAGCGCCTGTTCCGTTCCGCGCTCGTCACCGGCGCGCTCTCGACCGATGCCGCCAAAGGCACGGACGCGCCGTTCGACCCGCGCATCCATGCGGTGCGCCGCCACCGGGGGCAGGTCGAGGTCGCCGACGCCCTGCGCGGCCTCATGGCGGGCAGCGCCATCCGCGCCTCGCACCGGGTGAACGACCCGCGCGTGCAGGACCCGTATTGCCTGCGCTGCCAGCCGCAGGTGATGGGCGCGGTGCTGGACGTGCTGCGCCAGGCTGCCGCCACGCTGGAAACGGAAGCCAACGGCGTGACCGACAACCCGCTGATCTTCATCAACCCCACCGAAGCGCTCTCCGGCGGCAATTTCCACGCCGAGCCGGTGGCCTTCGCGGCTGACATGATCGCCATGGCGCTGTGCGAGATCGGCTCGCTCGCCGAACGCCGCCTCGCCATGCTGGTGGATCCGGCGCTTTCCGGCCTTCCGGCTTTCCTTACGCCGCATCCCGGCCTAAATTCCGGCTTCATGATCCCGCAGGTGACGGCTGCGGCTTTGGTCTCCGAGAACAAGACCCGCGCCTTCCCGGCTTCAGTGGATTCCATCCCCACCTCGGCCAACCAGGAGGACCATGTTTCCATGGCCGCCCATGGGGCGCGGCGCCTGGCCGAGATGAACGACAATCTGCGGGCGGTCATCGCCATCGAATGGCTCGCCGCCGTGCAAGGGTGCGATTTCTGGCCCATGCCATCATCGGTCCCGCTGGAGGCTGCCCGTGCCACCTTGCGCGCGAAAGTCCCGCATCTGGACGAGGACCGGTATTTCGCGCCCGACATCGAGGCGGCGATCGCCCTGCTGGCCGAGGGCGCGCTGGACGACGCGACTCTGCCGGGGCTGGCATGAGCCTGTTCACCCTGCGCCGTGGCGAGGCGCCGCTGATCCTCTCGATGCCCCATGGGGGCACGGAAATTCCTGAGGAATTCGCAGGGTGCTTCGTCTCCGGTTGGCTGGCGCGCAAGGACACCGACTGGCACATTCCCGCGCTCTACGCCTTTGCCGAGGCTTGGGATGCGACGATCATCGCCGCCAACATCTCCCGCACGGTTATCGACCTGAACCGTGCCCCCTCCGGCGCCTCACTTTATCCGGGCCAGATGACCACCGGCCTCTGCCCCGCCGAAACCTTCGACGGCGAACCGCTCTACGCCTCCGCCCCGCCGGACGACGCGGAGACCGCACGCAGGCTGGCGCTCTACTTCCGCCCCTATCATGCGGCGCTTGAAGGCGAGATCGCCCGGCTGCGCGCGAAGCATGAGAATATTGTGCTCTATGACTGCCACTCCATCCGCAGCCGCGTCGCCCGGCTGTTCCCAGGGGAGTTGCCGCAGTTCAACATCGGCACCAATGGCGGCGCGTCCTGCGCGCCGGAATACGAAGCACTCGTTGCCGGAATCTGCGCGCGCTCCGGCTTCTCCTGGGTGCTGAACGGGCGCTTCAGGGGCGGTTGGATCACCCGCCATTACGGCAACCCGCAAGCTGGCGTTCACGCCATCCAGATGGAACTCGCCATGCGCGGCTACATGGACGAGCCCGCAACGCCCACGCCCGAAAACTGGCCCGCACTCCTCAACCCTGCCGCGCCCATTCTGCCTGTTCTGCAAGACATCCTGAAAGGACTTTGCCCATGACGCGTCTCGACAATGCCCGTGTCATCCGCGCGCCGCATGGGGCGGCGCTTTCCGCCAAATCCTGGCTTACCGAAGCGCCGCTGCGCATGCTGATGAACAACCTCGACCCGATGGTGGCCGAGCGCCCGGAGGAACTGGTGGTGTATGGCGGCATCGGCCGCGCCGCGCGGGACTGGGAGAGCTTCGACCGCATCGTCTCCACGCTCAAGCGCCTGGAGGCCGACGAGACCCTGCTCGTGCAGTCTGGCAAGCCGGTCGGCGTGTTCCGCACGCACACCGATGCCCCGCGCGTGCTCATCGCCAATTCCAACCTTGTGCCAAACTGGTCGAACTGGGCGCATTTCAACGAGCTCGATCGCAAGGGCTTGATGATGTACGGGCAGATGACGGCGGGCTCCTGGATTTACATCGGCACGCAGGGCATCGTGCAGGGCACGTATGAGACGTTTGTCGAGGCCGGGCGGCGCCATTATGGCGGTGACCTCGCTGGCAAATGGGTGCTCACAGCCGGGCTTGGCGGCATGGGCGGCGCGCAGCCTCTGGCCGCCACCATGGCGGGTGCCTCGTGCCTTGCCATCGAATGTCAGGCGAGCCGCATTGAGATGCGCCTGAAGACCCGCTACGTGGACATGCGCGCCGACACGCTGGACGAGGCTCTGGCGATCATCGAGCGTTCCTGCGCCGAGAAGAAGCCGGTTTCCGTTGGCCTGCTCGGCAACGCGGCGGAAATCCTGCCCGAGCTGCTGAAACGCGGCGTGAAGCCCGATCTGCTCACCGACCAGACATCGGCGCACGACCCGGTGAACGGCTATCTGCCAATTGGCTGGAGCGTGGCGGAATGGGAAGCCAAGCGCGAGACCGATCCGGCCGCCGTGGAGAAGGCAGCCCGCGCCTCCATGGCCGTGCATGTGCGCGCCATGCTGGGTTTCCACGCGCTGGGCGTGCCGACCTTCGACTACGGCAACAACATCCGCCAGCGCGCCAAGGAGGAAGGTGTGCAGGATGCCTTCGCCTTCCCCGGCTTCGTGCCCGCCTATATCCGCCCGCTGTTCTGCAAGGGCATCGGCCCGTTCCGCTGGGCGGCACTCTCGGGCGACCCGGAGGATATCTACAAGACCGACGCCAAAGTGAAGGAGCTGCTGCCGGACAACAAGCACCTGCATAACTGGCTGGACATGGCGAAGGAGCGCATTGCCTTCCAGGGCCTGCCCGCGCGCATCTGCTGGGTGGGCCTGGGCGACCGCCACCGCTTGGGCCTCGCCTTCAACGAGATGGTGGCGAAGGGGGAACTCTCGGCGCCTATCGTCATCGGCCGCGATCATCTCGATTCCGGCTCCGTCGCCTCGCCCAACCGCGAGACCGAGGCCATGAAGGATGGCTCGGATGCGGTGTCCGACTGGCCGCTGCTGAACGCGCTGCTCAACTGTGCCTCGGGCGCCACCTGGGTGTCGCTGCATCACGGCGGCGGCGTGGGGATGGGCTTCTCCCAGCATGCGGGCATGGTCATCTGCGCCGACGGCACGCCGGAAGCGGCCAAGCGGCTAGAGCGTGTGCTGTGGAACGACCCGGCCACTGGCGTGATGCGCCATGCCGATGCGGGCTACGACATCGCGCTGAACTGCGCGCGCGAGAAGGGCCTCGACCTGCCGGGGATTCTCGGCTGACCGTGCGCCACTCTTTGCCGCGCCGCGCTCGAAGAAGGGAAGGAGTGCTGCTGTATCCAGGAGGTGTACTCCGCTAGCGTCCTCGTTAAACAAGCAAAACAAGAGGAGCGTCAGATGTCCGGCTATGCCACGCACGAGGTGCTGAACCAGCCGCCGGAATTCGCCGGCTTCAATGCCTATCTCGGCGATGCCGCGCTGCGCGACGCGGTGGCGGCGTTTGGCGCCAGCTGGGCGGAGGAGCGGCTGGCGGCCTGCGGCGCGCGCATCGGCAGCGCGCATATGCAGGCCCTGGCGCGGGACGCCAACCGCCATACGCCGGAGCTGCGCACGCATGACCGCTTCGGCCACCGCATCGACGAGGTGGAGTTCCACCCCGCCTGGCACGAGCTGATGACTATGCTGCGGGCGGATGAGGTGCATGCGCTGGGCTGGAATGCCGGCCGCCCCGGCGCGCAAATGGCGCGGGCCGCGCTGTCGTATCTGTGGTCGCAAGGGGAGGCCGGGGTGGGCTGCCCCGCCGCCATGACGTTTGCGTCCATCGCCGCCTTGCGCCACGCGCCGGGGCTGCTGGAAAAATTCCGGGAGAAAATCTTGTCGCCCGGCTACGACCCCGCCCCTGTGCCACCGGGCGCCAAAACCGCGCTCACCGTGGCGATGGCGATGACCGAGAAGCAGGGCGGCTCGGACCTGCGGCAGACGCAGACGACCGCCGCCCCGGCCGGTGGCGGGAAGTTCCGGCTCATCGGGCATAAATGGTTTTTCTCCGTTCCCACCTCCGACCTGTTTCTTACCCTGGCGCGCACGGAGGCGGGCATCTCCTGCTTTTTGGCCCAGGGCTGGCGCGACGAGGGCGAGCGCAATTTCCTGCTGCTGCAACGGTTGAAGGATAAATGCGGAAATCGCTCCAACGCCTCGTCGGAGGTGGAGTTCCGCGGGCTGGAGGCAGAGCTTGTGGGGGTGGAGGGGCGCGGCATAGCCACGATTTTAGAGATGGCGCAGCTCACCCGGCTGGAATGCGCCCTGGGCTCGGCCGGGCTGATGCGCCAGGCGGTGGGTCTGGCCATCCACCACGCCAGCCACCGCACGGCGTTCCAGCGCCGTCTGGCCGACCAGCCCTTGATGGAGACCGTGCTCGCCGATCTCGCCCTGGAGGCCGAGGGGGCGATGTGGCTGGCCATGCGCGCCGCCGCCGCGCTCGACGCCGCCCCGCTTAATGCCGCTGAGGCGGCGCTGTTCCGCATCCTGGCACCCATTGCCAAATACTGGATCTGCAAGCGCGCCCCGGCCGTGGCGGCGGAGGCGATGGAATGCCATGGCGGCAATGGCTTCATCGAGGAGCACCCGGCGGCGCGGCTGTACCGGGACGCCCCCGTGAACGGGCTGTGGGAGGGCTCGGGCAATGTCATCTGCCTGGACGTTCTTCGCGCCCTGACGCGCGAGCCCGAGGCCGCCGCGGCGCTGCGGGCCGAGATCGCCCTGGCGGCGGGCGGGCACAAGGCGCTGGATGAGTGGCTGGCCGCACCTCTGCCACCGCCCACGGAGGGCCATGCGCGGCAACTGACACAGCATCTGGCGGTGGCGCTGACGGCGAGCCTGTTGCTGCGCCACGCGCCGACGGCGCTGGCCGAGGCGTTCTGCGCGACGCGTCTGGGGCAGGGTGGCGGGTTTGCGTTCGGGTCGCTGCCGGTGAGGGCAGGGGCGGCGGCGATATTGCAGCGCGCGGCCGCCTGAGAGGCTCGCGCGCAAGCTGAGGATGCGGCTGAGGATGCCGAGCGCGGCAGCATGCGCCGCGGCGACGAGCCGGCAGCCAGTTCTGCCACGCTGACGCTGGGAGAATCGCTCAAAAGCGCCATGGTTTTCAGTGTCATGTATCTGGCGCGCTGCGTGGCCCATTCGTCGTTTTGCTCGAGCAGCAGGGCGCCGATGAACCTGCCCCCAGCGGCGCGGTGGTGCTGCGTACGCCAATCGGCGGGAGCCGCGTCCTCCCCGAGTTGGAAGAAGACGCGCGACCGCGGATTGTTAGGTGCCTTCGGAGAGCAGCACCTTGGGGCGCGCCGCCGCGGCCACGCCCTTGCGCAGCCAGGCGAGCCAGTTCTCCATGCCCTCCCAGGTGCGGGCCGAGAGGGTAAGGCAGGCCATGCCAGGATGCACCCGCTGCGCGTAGCCCTGCGCCGTCTCCACGGAGAAATCGAGATACGGCAGCAGGTCGGATTTATTCAACAGCATCAGATCCGAGGCATAGAACATGTCCGGATATTTCAGCGGCTTGTCCTCGCCCTCGGTCGTGGAGAGCACCACCACCTTGTGGGTCTCGCCGAGGTCGAACCCCGCCGGGCAGACAAGGTTGCCGACATTCTCGATGAACAGCAATCCGCCGCGTAAGGAAGGCAGATGCTCAAGCGCGTGGCCGATGCCATGTGCGTCCAGATGGCAGCCCTTGCCGGTGTTGATCTGATGCGCCGGGACGCCGGTAGCTTTGATGCGGTCGGCATCCAGCCCGGTTTGCTGGTCGCCCTCGATCACCCCGATGGGGAACTCGCCTTTCAGCCCCTCGATGGTTTTCACCAGCAGCGTCGTCTTGCCGGAACCGGGCGAGGAGACGAGGTTGATGACGAAGATGCCCTGCCCGGTGAAAAAACGGCGGTTGGCATCGGCATGGCGCTGGTTCGCGGCCATGATGTCCTGTTCCACCTGCACCATGCGGGTGTTGGAAAGTCCCGGCGCGTGGGCATGCTCCGGCCCGTGATGATCATGGTGATGATCATGATCGTGGGAATGATCGCCGCAGCCGCAAACGCCGCACATATTATGATACCTCCAGCTGCCTGACCCGCATCTGCTGGCCTTCCAGAATCTGCAATTGGTAGCTGCCGCAATTCGGGCAGCCATCGCCATGGCGGCGCACCGCCACGCGGGCGCAGCATTGCATGCACCACGCCTCGCCGTCCACAACTTCGGTGATGAGCTCCGCGTCCTCGGCCAGCGTGCCGCGCGCGACAATGGGGAAGTTGAAGCGCATCGCCTCCGGCTCGATGGTCGCGAGTGCGCCGATCTCCAGCCACACCTTGTGCACCTGGGTAAAATGCTGCGCGGTGGCTTGTGCCTCCAGTGTCTGCACCAGCCCCTCGCAGAGTGACATCTCATGCATCGGCATCACCCAGGCGGATGAACTTGTTCTTCGGCGCCTCGCAGACCGGGCAGGTCCAGTTGTCAGGCAGTTCCTCGAAGGGGGTACCGGGTGGGATCTGCCACACATCGTCGCCCTCTTCCGGGTCGTACACATGCCAGCAGATGCGGCACTCCCAAGGCCTGCTCACCGGTATACACCGCGCAGTGCACGCACGCGTTTGGCGGAATCCGCGATATCGTCCGGCGCGGCGCAGGCCATGGCGGGGATCTCCACAATGTCCAGCGAATTCAGGATGAGCTGGTTGGAGGCGTTGGAGAACTGCACCCACCATGTCGCGGCAAGATGCGTGGAGCGGATACGGCAAGAGCCGTAACCCGCGGAGATGATGACGACATCGCCCTCGCCCAGCGTGCGCACCAGCCAGCCGAGATCGGCATCGGACATCGGCACAAGGTCTAGGTTGAAATTATGCGTCGCGCCCATAGTCATAAAACGCTCGCTGCGGGCGATAATCTCAGCCAGCACATGCGGAGCGTTGATGACGTCGTCGGGGATGGTCTCCGGGTCTGGCAGAGCCATCGGCTTGGCGGCGGCGCGCTGACGCAGGACCTCTGGTACATCGCCGACCTCCAGGTAATCCACCGCCTCGCCGCGTACGCGCCAGAGCCCGGCGAAGATGGTTTCCTCCACCTGCAGATCCGGGCGGCCCATGGCCAGCGCCGAGACCTCGCCAGACCCCAGAACCTCCGTGAGAAAGCGCAGGGCCGCCGGTGTGGCGTCCCGCAGATCCAGCATTTGCGGCACGCCGGGTGTGAAGGTGGTGAGCGCCTGCTCGATCCGGTCCAGCCAGACCTCTCCAGCCGTGCGCAATTCCGGATCGTCGGGCAGCAGCGGCGGCACGTACTGCGCCACGCTGCTGGGCAGGGGCAGGTAGGCGGGGCCTTCTTCCGGCGTCACGGACATTATGCGGTTCGCTCCGGGCTGAGGATCTTGCTGACTTCCTCACTATACACGCTCCAATCGCGTATGCGAGGCAGGCTGAGCACCACGGCGCCGTCGCGCAGGAACAGCAAAGTCGGCCGCACGCTGATCTTGAAGCGTACGGCAAGTTTCTTCTCGGTGTCTGGATCGATCACGCCAATACGAAACTGTCCGGGAAACTCCTTCAGCAGCTCCGGCAACACCACGGCAAGATCGTCGATTTCCGGATAGCGCGAGGGATTGCCCGTGAAGAACAGCGCGGTGAGGCCCTGGGCGGTGAAGCCATCCACATCGTCCTGCCCCAGCGAGACAATGCCTGGCATTTGCAACAGGCGGCGCAGCGGCGCCGAGAGTGTATCGGTATTCATGCGAAGCAACCCGCCTCGTAATTGTCCAGCGCCACGGAATCCGGGCCCAGCGAGGCTGCCGCATCCTGGGCGGTGCGCAGCCTCGGCACCACGCCGAATCGTGAGAGATAGGAAATAGCCTCGGCGATCGCCGCGTCGATCTGCGCCCGCACAGGCGCGGTAATGCTGCCGCCATAATTCTCAAGGTCCAGCGGCTGCACGCCGATGAGCCGCACATGCAAGGGCAGCGTGTCCTTGAGCCGGGCGAGGCCGAGCACGTCCACCATGCTGGTCTGGTGCAGGCTCATCTTCTTGGCGGTCAGGCATTGCGGCACGTCGTCGTCGTCCGCCAGCACCATCTCACCCGGCTCGCGCCCGAAATCCACCGCATCCAGGATAACCAGCACATCCGTGTCCTCGACCAGCGGCAGCAGGGCCAAGCCCTGCGTGCCGCCATCGACGAGCTTCACGGTCTCGGGGAACACATAGCGCGCATGCAGGGCTTCCACGGCGCGCACGCCGAACCCCTCATCCGCCCAGAGGATGTTGCCCACACCGAGGATGGTGACGGTCTTCATGGCCGGTTATCTTTGAAAAAGCGCCACCCGTTGATCATGGTGCTGACCATGGTCTGGCGGGACATGATGTCCTCGCGGAGGACAAGATAGATATGCGCGATCACGAAGATCAGGATGTACCACATGCCCAGGTGGTGCCAGGTATGCACCTGCATGCTGCCGCCGAATAACGGAATCACCCAGGAGGTGAACAGGGCGTGCGACCAGCCGCCCGCGCCCTCGCCGTACAGCGCGAAGCCGGTGACGATCTGGAAGATCACGCCGAACACGAACATCAGGAACATCGCAGTTTGCGCCAGCGGATTATGCCCGACCTCGCGCAGGGATTCTCGCTCGAGGAGCAGGTACCAGCGCAATGTTTTCCAGAATTCGTGGCGCCATTCGCCCGACCATACGCGCGGCAGGAAAAGCTCCCGCGCGTATTTGTTGCCCACCAACGCCCAATAGATACGCAGCAAGAAGCCAACGCCCAGGATATAGGCGGCAGTGAAGTGGATGAGCCGGATATCGCCCATGATGAAGTGGTGGAACGGCTCGCCCGCGATGAGCGGCCAAGCCGGGTTGCCGATGAGATAGCCCGTGGCGGCGACGATGAGGATGCAAGGCGCCGTCACCCAGTGCCAGAGCCGAACGGGAAGCTCGTAGACATAGGCGGGGGCATGCACCCCCGGCTTGGTGTTGGGCGCGCTCATGGTTCAGCGCACCTGCACGCGGATCAGCTCTCCGCCATCCGGTGCCATCACATGTGTGGAGCAGGCCAGGCACGGGTCGAAGCTGTGCAGCGTGCGCAGGATTTCGAGCGGCTGGTTCGGGTTGGCCAGCGGCGTGCCGAGCAGTGCGGCCTCGAACGCGCCGACATTGCCGGCTGGGTCGCGCGGCGAGCCGTTCCAGGTTGTGGGCACCACCGCCTGGTAGGAGGCGATCTTGCTGTTCTCGATATGCACCCAATGACCGAGCGCGCCGCGCGGGGCCTCGGTGAAACCCACGCCCTTCACGCTGGCGGGCCAGGTGGCGGATTCCCAGTTCTCCGTGTTCGCCGTCGCCGTGTCGCCCGCGGCGATATTGGCGATGAGCTGGTTGTAGCAATCCTTCAGCTTGTGCGCGGCCCAGCTGGCTTCCAGCCCGCGCGCCGCGGTGCGGCCCAGCGTGGTGAAGAGCGCGCCGAAGGGCAGGCCGAGATCGGTGAGCAGCTTGTCCACCGGGTCCTTGAACTCGGAAATGCCCTTGGCGTAGCCGATGGTGAAGCGCGAGAGCGGCCCCACCTCCATGGCATGACCGCGCCAGCGCGCCGCCTTGATGTAGGAGTATTTGGCCCCCTCATCGAGCTGCTGGATGTTCGTCTTGGTGCCAACCGTGTTCGGACCAAGCTCGAAATTCGGCTCGGTGATGCCATCCCACGGATGCAGCCCCTTGGACTCGTCCGGGTACTTGTACCAGGAGTGATCGACGAATTCCTGCACCTGATCCGGATCGGTGAGGTCCACGTCCATCACCTCGTTGAGGTTGCCGTTGACGATGGCACCGCGCGGAATCATCAGGTTGGTATAGTCGTTGGCGTGGAGCGGGAACTCGCCGTAAGCCAGCACATTCTGGCCGGCGAGGCCCTGGCCGTAATCCCAGTTCTTGTAGAAGCTGGCGATGGCTTTCAGATCGGGGATGTAAACCTGGTCGATGAACGCGATCGTGCGGCCGATGATGTCCGCCACCAGGTTGAGCTGGACGACGTTCACAGGGGCGCCGGCGCCCATCGGCGCGTCCATGTTTATGGCGCAGGCCATGCCGCCCACCAGCCAGTTCGGGTGCGGGTTCTTGCCGCCGAACACGGTGTGGATCTTCACGATCTCACGCTGGAAATCGAGCGCTTCCAGGTAATGCGCGACGGCCATCAGATTGGCCTCGGGCGGCAGCACATAGGCCGGGTTGCCCCAATAGCCGTTCATGAACGGGCCAAGCTGGCCGGAATCGACGAAGCGCTGCAGCCGCGCCTGCACATCGGAGAAATAGCCCGGCGAGGACTTGCCCCAGGGCGAGATGCTCTGCGCCAGCGCGCTCGTCGCCTTCGGGTCCGCCTTCAGCGCGGAGATCACGTCCACCCAGTCCAGCGCGTGGAGGTGGTAGAAATGCACGAGATGGTCATGCGCCCACAGCGTGAGCTGCATCATGTTGCGGATGATGTTGGCGTTCTCGGGGATCTGGATGCCGAGCGCGTTCTCCACCGCGCGCACAGAGGTGAGCGCATGGGTGCCGGTGCACACGCCGCAGATGCGCTCGCAGAAGGCCCAGGCGTCGCGCGGGTCGCGGCCCTTGAGGATGATCTCCAGCCCGCGCCACATGGTGCCGGTGGAGACCGCGTTGCGGATGACGTTGTCGCTGTCGAGATTCACCTCGCAGCGCATGTGGCCTTCGATGCGCGTGACGGGATCGACCACCATGCGGCGGCCGGAATTGTCGAGCGTGAAGCCGTTCGGGGTTTGCACGGTCATTACTGCTTGTCTCCGTCACCCGGCTTGCGGGTGAAATGCTTGATGGCGCTGGCCCCGGCATGCGCGGCCACGCCGGCCAGAGCGGCGACGGCGGCGGTGGCGCCGACGGTATCCGCCGTGGCCTCGACACCGAACCCGGCGCCGATATTCGCCAGACGAGAATAGAACGGGCCGTTATCCCAGAAATTCTCTTCCGAGCAGCCGATGCAGCCATGGCCGGATTGGATGGGGAAGGACACGCCGCCATTCCAGCGCACGGTGGAGCAGGCGTTATAGGTGGTCGGGCCCTTGCAGCCCATCTTGTACAGGCAGTAGCCTTGGTGCGCGCCTTCATCGTCCCAGGACTGCACGAACTCGCCGGCGTCGAAATGCGGGCGGCGGTAGCATTTGTCGTGAATGCGCTGGCCGTAGAACATGGCCGGACGGCCGCGGCTGTCCAGCTCGGGCAGGCGGTCGAAGGTGAGGATGTAGGAGATCACGCCGGTCATCACCTCGGCGATGGGCGGGCAGCCAGGCACCTTGATGATCGGCTTGTCGGTGATAACCTTGTCGATGGGCACGGCCTGGGTCGGGTTCGGCTTGGCGGCCTGCACGCAGCCCCAGCTGGCGCACGCACCCCAGGCGATCACGGCCCTGGCGTTCTTGGCCACCTGCTGCAGCCGCTCCACGAAGGGCTTGCCGCCGATGATGCAGTACATGCCGTCCTCGTTGAGCGGCGGGTTGCCCTCCACCGCCAGCACATACTCGCCGGGATATTTGTTCGGAATGTCATCAAGGATCGACTCCGCGTCATGGCCGGCAGCGGCCATCAGCGTGTCGTCGTAGTCGAGGGAGATCATCTTCAGGATGACGTCGGAGGAGAGCGGGTTGCCGGAGCGGATGAACGACTCCGAGCAGCAGGTGCATTCCAGCCCATGCAGCCACAGCACCGGCAGGCGCGGCTTGGTTTCCATCGCATGCGCGATCTTGTCGGCATAGACCGGCTCGAGGCCCAGCGCCGCGGCCGTCAGGCTGCAGAACTTAAGAAAAGAGCGCCGGGATGTGCCCTGCGCCCGCATCAACTCGTAGAAAGTCTGAGGTCTATCCGCCACGCTGATTATCTCCACTCCATCCGTCGGAGCGGCGTGCAACGACGACCAAGGCGCCGGATGCCCGCCAGCATAAGTGAGCACCACTGGCGCGCTGCCCGCTGAGATTGCATTGATCCAAATCAATCGGTTCGAGCCCGAGAAAATCCACTTCGCGGTTCTTTGCGGCGTGTAAATCGGCAGGGGAGGCGACGCCTGTCGGCGCATTAACCATCTGATTTTGGGTCGTGTCTGCGGGGGCACCCCAGTCTTTATCGGAGAAATCCCCCTGCTTCAGGGCATGAAATCTTACCAAAAAAGCTCTCATTTCAAGCAGGATGAATTCCCGGTCTCAGGTCAAGGGGCTCCAACACAAACAGGGTTATGTCCCGAGCAGGCGCTGCTGGCAGGCTGATAAAATTTTAGGGCTCTACTCAGAACGTCGTCACGGCTCTGACGCCGGCAACAAACTCATTGCGCAGGTTATGCGTCGGGTCGTCGGGATCAGGCACGCCGGCACCCGGGTTGATAATGTATTGAAAATCGGGCTGCACCGCCAGCCATGGTACGACTTGCGCCTGGTACGTGACTTCTATCAGTTCTTCGGTCCCCCGCGCGGTTACGCCCGCATCCCGGTCCAAGGCCGCGGCACGGCTGCTCACCTTACCCAACCCAAAATCGATGCCCGCCTGGTCGTTGTCCCGCCCCGGCAGGGGAGACGCCAGCGCCACACCGCCATTGAAGAAGAAATCGATCAAATTCTGCGTGTCAGGCGCGCCCATGATTCTGCCAAAAACGTTCAGGTTTCTGGAACTGTCGGCCGCCGATTGCCACACCGTCTGGTCCACCACGCCGTAAAGGCCGTAATTGCCATGGTGCATGATCGGATTGCCGTTGCTATTTGGCGCGGAAAGAGGGAGTCCGTCCGTGCCGAACTCCTGATCCGGAAAGCTTCCCGTATCGTACCAGAAGCCAAGCTTGTAGGTGCCCGGCAGGCCTGACGACTGACCGGCGCTCTGCCCCGTCTCGCCAACCACCGGCTGGTTCACCGCATATTGGTATTCGGCGATGTACAGCGCGCCGGTATTCAGGTTGAACTTGGCGCCATTGGCGTCGAGCATCTGCGCATCCTCGTTGAACGACCCGCCGCCGGGATTGTCGTCGAACACGCCTGCCAGGATCGCCTGATTATCGGCCGGTTTGAATTGCAGCCGTACGCCCAGGGACGAGAGCGGATAGGCCGGACCCCCGCCATAAAGATCGTAGGTTGGGACCAGCGGCCAGCCGGCCATCGTGTTGACGAACAGACCGGAATATTTGCTGATGATAAATTCGTTGTCGATGCTCTGCTGGCCGATCTTGATATCGGCGCGGCTGTGGTCGAAGGCTTGGTCGTACCACATTTCCCACAGCCTTGTGCCATCCTCGGCCTCATTGCCATTGGCGGTCTGCAGGTTGTCCAGGTACGCGGGGCTCAGCTGTTGACCATGGATTTGCAAGGCGCTGATGTGGAACGTACCGCCCTGCAACCCGAATGCCTTGCCAGTGTCGATTTCCAGAATGCCCGTGGTCACGCCCTGCAGCGTTGCCCCTTGCTTGACACCGCCCAGGGTGTTGCCGAGCAGGTTCTCGCTATCCGTGATACTGAGCGTGGCGCCATAATTGCCCAGGACGGTGCGCAGACCGCCCACGTCGCCGAGCAGGTTTGACCTCTGCCAGATATTGCCGGTCTCGCTCTGCGCCAGAGCCGGCGCGGCACCCAGTGTGCCGAGCACCGCCGCCAGCGACATTGCGGACAAGCCGCCCCGCATCCAATCACGATTGGAGTCTCCCATTACGCTCTCCTGTAAAGTCAGCCTGTTAGATTATACGGCCTCGAACAGCGTCTGACCGATATATTCACCTTTCCGTCCCCCGGGCGGACAGGCGAAGATCGCGCTGCCGACATGCGTGGTGAATTGGTTCAACGCGTCGATCTTCGACATCTTATCGAAGATCCTGACGAAGCCGGTCCGCGGATCTTTCTGATAAGCCTGAAAGAACAGACCGGAATCGTACTCGATACCCTGGTGCCAGGGCGGCCAGCGCTCGGCGACGAAATTCGCGCCGTCATTGTAGGAATAGGACCGCCGCAGGATCTGCGCGCCGCCATTATTCGCGGGTGCCGCCAGCCGCATATGCGAGGTTTCCGGGATGATGTAGTTACCGTTCGCATCCGTCAGCGTTGCGTCCGCTTGCGGATGCTGGATGCTGTAGAGCGCCAACCTGACCGGCAGGGCACGCGACGCCTGCAGACCCAAGCCCAGACCGAGACCGGCTACGAGTAAGGCAGATGCATACTTCATGCGGGATAAAAGACTCGCCTAAATGATAATGCGAATTATTCGCATTATCATTTAGGCGAGTAGTGGATAGGACCAAGCCTGTCAACCGTCTTCAGGAACAGTAACGGCTCAGAGGCTTCGAAAACTGGCAAAGCCAGGCAATAATTCGTCACTACGACCTAGGCCAAGTCCCCACGACGGGGGTGTTTTCCATGGACGATTGGGCGGGGAAGGTGCGGCGGTCATGTCCAACATGCCGGTCCGCTGGTACCGATGGCAGGGACGCATTCCGGCGTTCGAGGTTGCATTCATTTCCGTTTCTTTGCCTTATCGGCAGCATGAAGAATACTAAAGAACAAAAGATCCTCCCATTTCTTGAGGCACCGTCCCAGGAGGTACCTAATCCGCCGGAGCGGCGTGCGGTGCACGTTTCCGGATATGAACGAGAAGGGCGGGATTTTTATGCCACCCCGGCCTGGGTCACGGAAGCGTTGCTGCGGCATGTTCGCTTTCGAGGACCGATCTGGGAACCCTGCTGTGGCACGGGGGCGATGTCGACGGTCTTGGCCGCCCATGGATACGAGGTCGTGTCTACCGATATTGCCGATCGTGGCTTTGGTGAGGCAGGCGTGGATTTCTTTCATCGCACCGCGGTGCCGAGCGGCTGCCGCTGCATCGTGACCAACCCGCCTTACGGCGATACCGGTTCCCATGTCGGGCAGGAAAAATCATCGGCGGCTATGCTGCGGTTCGTGCGCCACGCCATATCCCTGGCGGAAGCGGCGGACGGGCAGTTGGCGCTTCTGGTGCGTCTGCAATGGATCGCAGGCCGGCGCGCCGCCGAATTGATGTCGGCGGCGAGGTTTTCCGCTGTGATCACGCTGATGCAGCGCATTCGCTGGTTTGACATGGGGGCAGACACGAATACCGCTCAGCACCACCATGCGTGGGTCGTGTTTGACCAAAACCATCCCAAAGATCAGCCTCCAGTACTGCTGTTCGCCTGACCTGCCGGTATGCCCCGTGGAGCGGGGATAATGTCCTTACTCATGCATGACATTCAGCTTCCCCCTAAATTAGGGTCCAGACTCATAATATCCACCAGACGACGGCGGCTACCAGATAAATTGATGCGGCGAAATTGACTGCCAGCCGGTCGTAACGGGTGGCGATGCGTCTGAAGTCTTTCAGTCGGCAGAAGGCATTTTCGATGAGATGCCGATCCTTGTATGCCTTTTTGCTGAAACTGAAGGGCTGTTTTCGATTGCGTTTGTTCGGAATGACGGGCTTCGTGCCTCGCTTTTTCAGTGACTTCCGCAATTCAGTGCTGT
>Ga0326727_10003129_pt1 | contig 53944 bp, 59 predicted proteins | sample MB2enrmetagenome_FD_207643 | JGI IMG/M metagenome (GOLD analysis project Ga0326727, IMG submission 207643) | Lab enriched peat soil microbial communities from McLean, Ithaca, NY, United States - MB29MY | ecosystem: Environmental > Terrestrial > Soil > Wetlands > Peat | place: USA: New York...
AGAACAGTGTCAAGAGGCGTTCCAGCAAAAATGGTAATGACTTTAGAAGAATATGAAGCAAAACGCGACGGTTTCATAGCGGCAAGACGCAAGGTGAACAAATGAAAATATGGTATGACGCCTGCACCGGTAAGCATGTCAGGTATGGCACCGCTATTGCACAGCGCCTTAGGAAATCAGGGCACGAGTTTGTTTTTACAGCCCGTGAGCACCCCGACACGTTACCTTTGGCGAAGATTCTTGGAGAAAAACCCATCGTCGTGGGCAAATACAACCCGTCAACACTTTTCTCGAGGCTGGAAGAGAGCGCTGAACGAGTAATAGAGTTTTCTAAGCTCTTCAAGGATGATCCTCCGGACATTGCCATAGCGCATCAATCGGTTGAGCTTTGCCGAACCGCTTTTGGTTTAGGAATCCCAATAATTTTGACGGCCGATACACCTTACGCTACAGCGGTCAACAGGTTAACGATACCTTTTGCGCACACGGTTGTTGTGTCTGAGGCTTTGCCTAAGCGTTTTGTGAAGGAATATTGCGCCAAAAATTTTGTCCAGTTCAAAGGTGTAGACGAAGTTGCCTGGATCAAGGATTTTAAGCCTTCAAAAATTGAGGGGTTAGAGAAGCCTTTGATAGTTATTAGACAAATCGAAACAAAAGCAGCCTATGCAGGGGGAAAGCAAGATGTTGCACAGGTCCTTGCAGACAAACTTGCCAAGTTGGGGAACGTACATTTTATCCAAAGATACAACGGTCAAGGCAAAACGTTCGGAGTTAAGGAAAGCTTCGTGGATTCAGCAAGGTTGGTAGCGAATGCTGATTTGGTTGTCAGCTATGGGGGAACTATCGCGAGGGAAGCAGCCCTTCAAGGTGTTCCCAGCATAGCTATTTCTGATATGGCTAAAACTTACGTTAACACGTATCTAACTGAGAAAGGCTTTCCACTTTTTGCTACAACGGAGCGGGAAGTGTTTGGGTATGCGAAAAAGTATCTTGGCAAAAGATTCGATGTGCAAAGCGAGCTAGCAAAGTTAGAGAACCCTGTTGATGTAATCGAAAAAGTTGTAGACAGCTTTAAGCAGCCGTAACTACGATGTTATCTCCAGCTTTCACATGAAATTTTTCGGCTGCGTTGCCTTGATTTAGCCCTATTTCCAAAAAACCGTGACTTCCAATTAGGGCAATTGGTTCTTTAAACTTTGCTTGAGCGTAGGTTTTGCCGAAGTTAAGTTTTAGCGAAATGTCAGGTAGCTCTACGTTGACTATTTTAGCATATTTTTGGGGTATGTCTTTCTCGTTTAAGTTTGTGATTATATTGCCGAAGCCGTCTATGTGCATGATTTCGCCGATTAGAGAGCTGTTTGTTCGTTTGATTATCGCGAATTCAGGGTTTATCGGGTCGTTTATTTCCGGTCCAAATTCGCTCGGCCGTACTCCTTTGTCTAAATATGCTGTTGCAGGCGCAAAGATGTCTCTGCCATGAAAAGTGCTGGAAATTTGGGGCAGCATTAGCTTGGGATTTGTGAGTTGGTATATGTGTTCGATGCCTTGGTTTTGGGCGGCTAAAATCAAAATGCCGTTATCTGGCCCAACAAAAAAGCTTTTCTTAGTCTGTATTAATATGGCGCGTCTTTGTGTGCCAACTCCTGGGTCTACAACGGCCAAGTGAATGGTACCTTGTGGGAAGTATCGTGTAGCCGACGCCAACATGAAAGCGGCCATTCGAATGTTAAATTTTTCGACTTCATGTGTTATGTCGATTAGCGTTGCTTTTGGGTTTATGGTTAAAATTACCCCTTTCATTTCTGCAACGTAAGGATCTTTGAGCCCAAAGTCGCTAGTCAAAGTTATCATTTAAAGTTAACCGCCATGAACGACTGGGATAAAGACGATTTCGTCTCCATCATTTAACGTGCTTTCTAAACCGTTCAGAACGCTGATCTCCCTGCCATTAATAAGTACCAGCGCGTTTGATCTCGAATCATCGAGTTGATCTCTGAAGGCTTTATGCAGCTGTGGCATTTCTCGGCTGATTTCTGCTATTAAGTCTTTCAGTGACATTCCTTCTTGGAAGTCAACAGTTAATTGTGTTTTTCCTGAAATTTGCCGAAGTGAACCGATGAACTTTAACGTTAAGGGCATTTGTTTTCTTCCGTTCATATGTTTATAAATTATTTTTGGTTAAAAATTTTTTGTGTGTTTTTCAGCAAGCTTAAAAGTTTTGGAATCTTTCTTCTGTAAATGTTTCTACGATGTCGGTTGCTATTTCAACGATTGAATCTGCCTGTTTCATCATTGCGTCACTGTTTATTTCTTCTAATTGTGATATTTGTTGTATGACGCTTTCTAGGTCCATTAGAAAACGCAGAATTGAATCAGTCGTAAGCGGGTTTTTTATTACCTCTTCTCTGAGGAGTATTTCTATGAAGGCGGGTTCGCCAAAACTGTAGTATATGGCGTTTCGTGCTTTTCTGATTGCTTCCAAAACCAAGCCTGGTGCCATGTAAGGTATTTTTCGCGCTGCTTCCAGTTCGGCTTTTGCTTCACGAAGGTACCTTAGTGCCCATCCTTTCCTGTATTCATCCATCATGAGGTTTCTTATCCTAAAGTTACTGTTTATTCTGGTTCTGCTTCTTCTTCAACGGCAGAATCGGTTGAAGAGTTAGCTTGAGCTGATGATATGGTGCTGGTTATGTATCCAGCAATCTGATTTCTTACACGTGTAGTTGTTCCCTGCGTTAAAGAGTCAACTAAACGCTTGTTCTCGTCAAATTTGTTGGTAAACTTTTCTGGAAAACGTTCCATTAGTGTTTTGCCAGCTCGTTTAACCTGGTCAGTCTTAACTTTTCCCAAATCTTGATTCCTCGGGTCATCAATGTTTTAGTGTCCGACGCTTGAAAACGTAGGAACAATTCTCAATAGATGATAAGTTTAATTTAAGTTTACGCTTATTAATTAAGCCTTTTAACTGACCGATAAATCATGAGGTAAACTGTTGAGGGCAAAGTAAAGAGTTAAGTTAGTTTTATGCTGAAGAAAACCTCAAAGTTTTTTGCTATTTGCTCAGCAACGTTATCAACTTGCATTTTCTTGATTTCAGCTACTGCTTCAACCACGTTGCGTATGAATGACGGCTTGGTTAATTGTCCATTGTAAGGGCTTTTCCAATATTTCACAGGTCCATCCGTTTCAGTTAAAAAGTTTGTTAGCGGCATTTTCTCTATGACTTCGCGGATGCCTTTAGAATAGGTTGCTGGCGGTCCCTCACTGATAAAGTATCCATTGTCCATGGCTCTATAGAGTGCGCTCATCGGGTAGCTAAACCAGTGCAGCAGCACCCCCTTAAGACGGTATGAGGGAAGCATGTCTACTACTTTGTCGGTTGTTCCGCGTGAATGTATAATTACTGGAAGATCAAGCGATTCGGCAAGGTGAAGCATCTTGTCAAAAACCATCGTTTGTTTTTCCCATATGGTTTCATACTTGTTGTCTAAGCCGATTTCACCTATGGCTTTAACCGTGTCTTTTTGTTTTTGGATTAAATCGATAGTTTCTTCAAGTTCATTTTCTTTAAGAACGTTTACGTTCCATGGGTGAATCCCTAAAGCGGGATAAACCAAGTCTGGGTATTTTTCTGATAGTTTAAGGTCGCTTTGGCAAGTTTTTAAGTCCATTGAATTTGTTACAAGTGCTGCTACGCCTGCATTTTTTGCATCCGCCATCAACTCATCAATATGACCAGCGTATTCGGCATCTGATAAGTGGACATGTGCGTCTATTAACTTCATTTTTCTCAGGGCTATTATCACGGTTGGACGTTTTATAATTTTCTTTGTTTAAATTCAAGTCACATGTAGACGGATATTTAGAGGAAAAAGCGATAACAAAGGTTAAATATTGCTTTAAAAAGAAAAAGAGGCTAGGAGTAGTCGTTATGACTGAATTAGAAATAGCTGTAGCTCCCATGCACAGGTTATGTAAGAAAGCTGGTGCTGACAGAGTGAGCGAAGCAGCAGCAAAGGAACTTGCAAAGGCACTTGAAGAAATCGGCGTAAAGATTGCTAAAGAAGCACTGGATTATGCTATGCATGCTGGAAGAAAAACCATCAAAGCAGAAGATATAGAGATCGCCGCTAGAAAAGTCATGGGAAAATAATAATTTAATAATAAGCTCTCTCCCTTTTCTTCTTTTTTGTTAGAGTTGTTTGTGCTCAGTGCTCGGAAGGAACTTTAGCCTCCTTGAATTTTGAATAAAACGCTTTATTATGGCAGCAGTTTAGTTTTGTTAAGAGTGAAATGGCTTTTTTAAGCGGTTGCTGAAGAGTCCCAGAGGAATTGGAAGTATTCCCGCGCGAAACCTATCAAGCCTACGTGATTGCTCCATATAACGAGGCTGGGTTTGTCTTCCCCTAGGAAAAGCATGGCTTCTTTGCCGTCAGCGATTATGCCGCCGCCGAACATATGGTCTCTGATTCGCAGCTCACTAAATCCAGGGTATTTTTTTATGAAAAGCCAATCTTCCTTTTTTCCCGCCGCCATAAGCTGAAGCCTGACCGTTTTCTTCAAACCGTTCCCCAGCAACGGTTCAGCCATGGCGATTAATGGTTTTGCGAATTCTGGTGCTGCAATCACGATTTCTTTTGTAGCGTTCTTTAGAACCTCTTCAACCTTAGTTAAAACTGCTTGTTGCCCGCGCAGTATAAGCATGTCTGGTCGCTCAACGAGTTCTCGTTTTTCATAAAGGGGCTGAAGTTCTTGAGCAACGGTGTTTTCCCAGTTCAAGTATTTGTCTTCCAGCCTCAGCTTCGTGAACCTTGTTGCTTCGAGTGGCGGTACTGGATAGTACTTGAATGGTCGGCTTTCGCTGCTTTTAATCCAACCTTTTTCTTTGAGCGAGTTGAGCACTTCATAGATTTTGCTGTAGGGCACCTTGGCTTCTTGACTTATCTCCATCGCCGTCATTTGCCCACCTTCCAACAAAACTATGTAAGCATCAATTTCGTAGGCGTTTAATCCCATTTCTCGCAGAGCAGCCCGAGTGTTCTCGTTAATTGACATCTTTTCCCCCCAAATCACCTTAGGAAACGTTTGGAAACCTTATTATCAACACTTATGCTCTTAAGCACTTCGAAAAACGCTTAGATGTAAGAAGGCAAAAAAATTGAAAGATATCAAAACCACAAGAAGCATTTGTCCTGAATGCCTAAAAGCTATAGACGCAACCATTTTTGAAGATGACGGCAAAGTCTTTATCAAAAAAGAGTGCGCTGAGCATGGGGCTTTTCAAGAACTTTACTGGTCGGATTACGATCAATACATGCGGGCAGAAAAATTCCGCTATGACGGCGAAGGAGTAAGCAACCCACGAACCGAGAAAAAGAACGGGTGCCCGTACGACTGCGGCATTTGCCCCGAGCACAAATCTCACACTGCACTCGCAATAATCGATGTCACAAACAGGTGCAACCTTACCTGCCCTATTTGCTTCGCGAATGCTGCGGCTGCAGGATACGTTTATGAACCAACTAAAGAGCAAATCACTGGAATGCTTGAGAACCTTCGAGCCAACAAGCCGGTGCCAGCCACGGCGCTTCAGTTCTCTGGTGGAGAACCCACGATACGCAAAGACCTCTTCGACTTTGTTCGAAAAGCAAAAGAGCTCGGCTTCAGCCACGTGGAGATTAATACGAACGGTCTTCGACTCTCGCAAAGCGTAGATTACTGCAGACAACTCAAAGAGGCGGGAGTAAGCACCATTTACCTGCAGTTCGACGGGTTAACACCTGACGTTTACAAGTTCATTCGCGGAGTAGATCTTCTTGACATAAAAATGAAGGCAATCGAAAACCTTCGTCAAGCAGGATTGGATAGCATAGTGTTAGTCGTCACATTGGTGAAAGGTGTTAATGATAACCAGCTTGGCGACATAATCAATTTTGCCGCTAAAAACTTCGATGTGGTAAGATGCGTAAACGTTCAACCAGTCAGCCTTTGCGGGCGATTGCCACAGAAAGACCGCGAAAAAATGCGCATCACAATCCCGGACTTCATGAAAGCGGTTGAAGAGCAAACAAACGGAACAATAAAAGTATCAGACTTCTACCCCGTGCCCACGGTTGTGCCAGTTTCAAAAGCCGTCGGTGCGCTAAAAGACAGGCGATATTTAGAGTTCACGGCACACCCCCATTGCGGTATGGCAACTTATCTTTTAATTGAAAAGGGAAAAATCGTTCCGATCACTCGCTATGCAAACATCGAAAAATTCATCGGGGCAATGAACAAAGTCTATGAGACCGCCTCGAAGGGAAGCAAGAACAAGGCTAAATTACGCGTGGTCAGTTCAATGCGTCATGTAAAATTCGGTTTCCTAAGAAAATACGTTCTTGGCGTAATAACAAGCGGCGACTACGAATCTCTCGGCGATTTACAAAGACAGGCGATTCTGCTTTCATCGATGCATTTCATGGACCCATACAACTTTGACCTTGAAAGAGTACAACGCTGCCTAATCCACTATGCCGTGCCAGATGGGCGCATAATACCATTCTGCACAATGAACTCCATTCACAGGGCCGAAGTTGAGAAGAAACTTGGCGTTCCAATCAAAGAGTGGAAAGAAAAACATAACGTTGAAATAAGCCAGCCATTCTAGATTTGAGAACAAAAAAAGCAAAGTGAAAAATATGGGTGGAAAAAAGAAGGTCGGCATAAAGCAGATGGAGAAGCAGCAGGTCAAAGAAGACGAGTCGAAAGAAGCTAAGAAGAAAGAGAAAGCTGGACCGCCAAAAGAAAGGAAAGCTACGGGAATAATGGCTCCAGATGCAAAAAACGATAAAATCGTCGGCGAAATAAAGAAGATGAACGTCCTAACACCATACGCTGTAGCTACAAAATATAACATTCGAATTAGCACAGCCAAAGACTTCTTAGAACAACTTGAAGCAAACGGTGCAGTTCAACTCGTCTCCGGAAGCCATAACCTCAAAATCTACAAGCCTGCAGCAAGCTAAACTTGCTAACGACCAATTATTTATTCTAATCTCATCTAGATTCGGAGTTAGTGTTCATATGGCAGAATTTCCAGAAAGAGTGTACACAGTTGAAGAAGTAAAAACCGCTAAAGAGCTAATCGATAAAGGCTACAAACACAACCTAACAGTTGAAGGTTCACCAGACTTTAAAGAAAAAATCAACCAAACCCTTGAACTAATCAAAACAGCAGGTTACTACGAGTTTCTAAGAGCTTACATCAGGAAAATAATGGAAATCGACGGCATAACTCAATTGCGCGAAACAGAAGCAGCCATCTGGGCAAACAAGTTCGCTGTAGAAAACCCCGTTGACGCCGCTAGCCTATTCATTCAAAAAACCTATCTCATGAAAGAATATCTGGAGGGTGAACTATACTATGGCGGCAACGCGGAAAAACGCTCAGCTGCCAAACGTGTTGAGTTCCTGCAGGTTTTAAAGGAAAAAAGCGGCGACAAAAAAGTAAAAGAAGAATGCGAACGGCTGCTTCAACTTTGGAAAGAGAGTTCACTAGCCTTTTAAGCAGTTAACAATTCAACCTTTATCGTTATTCCACTTTTAACCTGCTTAAAAACATCCAAATTACTCGTTATTTTACCAAGTATACTCACGGGGCTATAGGGCTGTGACTTGCCATAGAATACGCATAAAGCGCTACCCATAGGCCAAAAAGCGATAGTGCCAGTTTCCACAGTGGGCTTAGCTTTTTCTTCACCCATTTTAATCGGTATTTCAAAATAAACTTCTTCTTTCCATAATGCAGCTCTGCCTTCAACTGGAAGCTTCCGAACGATCGCGTCAATGGTTCTTGGCGCTAAAAACCTGACTAATTCACCTTCAGCTTCACTTAAGCCTTCTATGACAAACTTAATTTTTATACGGGAAATATCTGCTGCTTCATTACTCAATTGCTTCATACTCCTTTAATAAAATTCAATAAACCACAAAGAACAGGCTATTCATAATGCAACGTTCGATTTAACTCTTACAGTTGGCAACGCGGCAAATCGCACAAACCCAGCGCCAATCTGGTTATAAGAGGCTCAGAAGAGTTTTTCCTATGTAATCAACTTGTTCAGCCGTAACTCCTGGATGAATCGGCAAAGAAAAAACTTGTTTTGACGCTTTATCAGTTTCAGGCAATTTAGCGCCTCCAAAGTTTTCGCGGTAAAACGGCATCTGATGCACAGGGTTAACGTAATAAACTTCGGCGCCAACCCCTTTTTTCCTCAGTCCATCCACAATCTTGTTCCGTTCTGATTCTGTGCCGTCCTTCAATCTAGCGGTGTATAGGTACCAGCTATGCTGTCGGTCTTTCGATTCGTACGGTAGGATGAGCCTACTGCTTTTTTCTAATATCTTTGTCAGTTGACGCGCGTTTTGGCGACGTTTAGCCACAAAAGAAGACAACTTCTCCAGTTGCGCGTTACCTAATGCAGCTTGCATTTCCGACATGCGATAGTTGCTCCCAAGAATAAGTGATGCATACTTTGCTTTTTCTCCATGAGTCCTAAACAACCGCGATGTTTCAGCTATTTGGTCGTTGTTAGTTGTGATTGCTCCGCCTTCGCCCGTAGTTATGTTTTTGCTTGCGTAAAAGCTCCAGCAGGCAGCATCAGCAAAGCTTCCCACAGGTTTCCCAGCACATGTCGCTCCATGCGCTTGGGCAGCATCCTCAACCAACGCTAACTCATGCTTCTCGGCGATTTCCCCTATAGGTTTCATGTCAGCTGAAAAACCGTACAGGTCCACTGGCAGTATAGCCTTAGTCTTTTTTGTTATTGACTTTTCAGCCGCAGTGGGCGAGAGATTGTAAGTTTCAGCGTCAATATCGGCGAAAACTGGTTTTCCCCCAGCTAACACGATTGCTTCGGCGGTGGCTACGAAAGTGAAGCTGGGCAAAATAACCTCGTCACCTTGCTTTACACCAACGGCTACAACAGCAGAGTGCAAGGCGGCAGTGCCAGTGTTAACGGCTACAGCATGCTTCACGCCGGCGAAGTGGGCAAAATTTTTCTCGAACTCTGTCACCATTGAGCCAGCTCCAAGCCCGCTTGTTAACATTCCGCTTCGCAGAACTTTAACTACTGCTTGAACTTCTTCTTCGCCGATTTTTGGCATGTTGATCGGTATCATTTTTTTAGCCTCATTTTGTTAGGATACTGGTTACGTACTACTATTTCATTTTTTCTGACTGTTAAAGGTAATAGGATTATTCAACAGCCATTTTTTGTGCGCTTTTGTAGTCGATTACGACGTTGATTTCATGTGCTCTAAGAGCTTTATCCAGCTCTGCGTCGCCAGTATCAACCCTTAAACTTTTCAGCCTGTCTAATTTGCTTTTAGTCGCAACCACAACAATGTTGTCTAAGCCTACTTGATGGATTACTTTGAAGCTTATTTGCTGGTTTCCTCTGCCAAAAATGAAGCCTTGCCCTCCAATCGGCGTCACAATTATCCTAGCAGCTTTTCCCTTTATGGTTTCCAATATTTGTTTTTCGTTTACATCGCTTGCAATTATTTTCTTGTTCTGGAAAAGGTCTACTCCAAGAAGGGTTTTTTTCTGGTCTAAGAGGTCACTGATTGTGCGTGTGGTGGTTCCCGGACCGATAACGTAAGTTAAGTCTGGTTTCATTTCTTCAATTATGTAGATGGCTATTGCTGCTTGGTTGCGGACTTCATCCTCAGTCATTGGACTTTCAAGTTTGTTTCCCTGAATCAAATGAGGCTCATAAGGGCTCAACAGGTACCCGTAGAGTTCAGCGGATAGGCGACCTTCCCTGAAAGCTTGCTCGTCCACATCCATAACCTCCGCTTCTCGCAGGGGCAATCCACCCCAAAGATAGCTGATGGCTACTCTTGCGGCTGCTTGAGGAGTTACAGCAAAAACGGCGCTGTGCATTTTGACACCTGTTGGAACACCCAGCACAGGAACCTTCAAGCCAACGGCTTTTAGTATGTCGCGGGTTGTTCCGTCGCCGCCGCAGAAAACAAGCAGATCAACACCAGCCTTCGCCATCTCCTTAGCTGCATTTTGTGTATCTTCCGAAGAAGTCTCTTCCTTGCTTTCGCTTTTAACTTCAAATTTGAAATCGCATTGTTTAGCTTCATTTTCGCCCATGCTACCAGCGCCAACAATTAGTCGTAAACTTTCCTTAGCTGGAACTAGTTCGGTGAGAAAGATTTCTGCCCTTTGGAAAGCGATGGGTTTAGCGCCCAATGTTATGGCTTTGTCTAAGATTGCTTTGCCATCTGTTCCTTTTAATCCCACGGCGCCGCCCATTCCAGCCACTGGGTTAACGATGAAACCGACGGTTTTTGTCGGCAGACTTTTCTGGGAAACGGTCAATATGAATAACCCAAGTTAGTATTAGGTTGCTAAAACAAAAAGAAAAACATGCCTATCTCTAGGCTATTTTTTGCCATAATTGTACTTCCGATTTACATTAAAAAGACACCAATTCATGTTGAAAAGTGCGCAACTTCTTTCCTTGCACAACTATGTTGAATCATATCCGAGAGCATATTAGAAGCATATAGTAGACCGTGTAGGTAGGTTGTGCACACACAAAAGTCCTAAGGTAAAAAGCTGAGTGAATGCATAAAGAAAAAATAAAATAATAAGGGAAAAGAGTGTTGAGTTTAGAGTGGTTCGCAGCTTATGTATTTCTTGTTAACCTCGTCCAGCCATGGGTACAGTTTGTGCAGTTTTTTCATTGATTCTTCGACTTTCTGTGTTGGGTACTCGTATGGTTGTAGGTTGCCGTTGAAGTATTCGTCGTATGCTGCCATGTCAAAGTAGCCGTGACCGCAGAGGACGAAGAGGATGGTTTTTGCTTCGCCTGTCTTTTTACATCGTAGTGCCTCGTCAATGGCGCCTTTGATTGCGTGAGACGGCTCGGGCGCAGGGATTATGCCTTCTGTTTGGATGAAAAGTTTAGCTGCATCGAAGACTTCTATTTGGTTGAATGCTTCTGTAGTCATTTGCTTTTCTTGAACAAGCACGCTTATAGTTGGGGCGATGCCGTGGTAGCGGAGCCCGCCGGCGTGGATTGGCGCTGGAATGAAGTCGTGACCTATAGTGTGCATAGGAACCAGCGGTGTTAATTTTGCGGTGTCGCCGTGATCATACTGGTACCATCCCTTGGTGACTTTGGGGCATGCAGTGGCTTCAGTTGCGACGAATTTGGTTTCTTTAGGTGCTTTCTTGGCGACCTTGTCGTGGTAGAAGGGCCACATGAGCCCTGAGAAGCTGCTGCCTCCGCCTATGCAACCGTAAACCACATCAGGATAATCGTCGACCATTTCGAGTTGTTTTTTGGCTTCTAATCCTTCAACCGTCTGGTGTAAGCATACGTGGTTGAAGACGCTGCCAATGGCATAGTTGGTTTCTTCTTCGTTGACGAGGGCGTCTTCGACGGCTTCGCTGATGGCTATGCCGAGGCTGCCCTTGTTGTCTGGGTCTTCAGCGAGAATTTTTCTTCCCGCCTCTGTTTTGTTACTTGGGCTAGCAAAACATTCTGCTCCGAAAGCGTTCATCATCATTTTGCGGTAGGGTTTCTGGTCATAACTTGCACGAACCATGTAAACTGTAGCTTTTAGCCCGAACATCATGGCTGCAAATGCTAAGGCTGATCCCCATTGGCCTGCGCCTGTTTCTGTTGAAAGGCGTTTTGTGCCTTCTTTCATGTTGTAGTATGCTTGGGGGACAGCGGTGTTTGGTTTGTGGCTTCCAGCAGGGCTTACGCCTTCGTATTTGTAGTAGATTTTTGCTGGCGTTTTTAATGCTTTTTCTAGACCGATGGCTCTGAAGAGGGGTGATGGTCTCCAGATTCGGTAGACTTCTCGGACTTCTTCAGGTATGTCTATCCATCGTTCTTGGCTTATTTCTTGACCGATAATTGCTTTTGGGAATATTCTTGGGACGATTCCGACTCCTGGCTGTTTTGTTGCTGCATCGATGAATGGTGGGAGCGGCCTAGGCAAATCGGGAACTATGTTGTACCATTGTTTTGGGATTTCGTCTTCTTCGAGTAAGATTTTTCTGTTTGGCATTTTCTTTCGCCTTTTTGTCTTTAAAGATATGAAACGTACGTTTAAGTTTTATTTAAGGCTTTTGTGTACAGATTTGTACATAGAAACAAGCAACCATTAACAACACATTTATACCCAAAAGAACAAAAACATACACAAGCGAACAAAATGTGGAACCAAATAAAAAATCAACTGGAAGAATACCCCGAACGACTCAAAGTAGCGCGCGTCTTAATAGAAAACGGATTAAGCATCCAAGACAACAAAATATGCCTAAACCAAATCGAAATCCCGCCAGTACGTGTAGCAAGAGCCGCCGGAGTAGACCGACGGACAGTAAACGAAACAATAAACACGATAAAAGCTAATCCTGAACTCAAATTGATTTTTGAAGAAATACGTCCGGCAGGACATTCACTTAAAGAAATCGCCAAACACCTCAACTTGGGCGTTCTAGAAATAACCCCTGTGAACGCAAAATCGCCAGGAATCTTATCCAACGCAGCCATGATTCTCAACAAGGCAGGATTAAGCATCAGGCAAGCTATCGTAGATGACCCGGAGCTCTCACCTGAACCAAAACTCACTTTGATAGTTGAGAAAAAAATCCCGGGAGAACTAATCCCCGAAATACTGAAAATACCGGGAATAGCCAAAATTTCAGTCTACTGATCCCGTGGCAAAAATGAAACAAAGAAAACTATAAAAACAGAATAAATGATGCAAAAAACGCTAGCCTAAGCGGTATTAATTATGCACTGACTAGAAAAACTTATATGGCTAGTAACATTTTGTTGTGTTCGCATTAAAGGAGATTACTTGATTTGTCATCATTTCCAACACAAGCGGGCGGAATACCTGTTCTCGTTTTAAAAGAAGGTTCAAACAGGTCCCGTGGAAGAGAAGCACAACACGGAAACATAAATGCTGCTAAGCTTGTAGCTGAAAGCGTCCGAAGCTCTTTAGGTCCAAAAGGCATGGATAAAATGTTAGTTGACAGCTTCGGAGACACCACAATAACAAGCGATGGCCGAACCATCTTAGATGAGATGGATATTCAGCATCCAGCAGCCAAAATGATGGTGGAAGTTGCCAAAGCCCAAGACAACGAAGCTGGCGATGGAACAACGTCTGCAGTTATAATTGCGGGCGAACTTCTCAGCAGATCAGAAGAATTAATTGACAAAAATATTCACCCAACAGTTATAATTGATGGTTATAGGGCGGCAGCTGAAAAAGCACTAGAAACCCTTGAAAAAATAGCTATACCCGTAGACCTGAAATCTCAGGATTACCTGAAAAAGGCTGCAACAACATCCATGGGAAGCAAAATCGTCGCTGAATACAAAGAATACTTAGCAGATTTAGCTGTTAAGGCAATGTTGGCAGTCGCCGAAAAAAACGACGGAGTCTACAAGGTAGATGTTGACGACGTAAAAGTTGAAAAGAAAACAGGCGAATCCCTCATGGATACAAGCCTAATAAACGGCATAGTTTTGGACAAAGAAATTGTTCACTCAGGAATGCCCAAGCGGGTGGAGAACGCAAAGATTGCATTAATTGACACCTCCTTGGAGATTGAAAAACCCGAGTTAGACGCTAAAATAAACATTGAAAGCCCCGACCAGATTGAAGCTTTTCTCAAGCAAGAAGAAACAATGCTAAAAGACATGACTAACAAAATTTTAGCTTCAGGCGCAAACGTAGTCGTCTGCCAAAAAGGCATAGATGACATGGCTCAGCATTTCCTTGCCAGAAAAGGAATAATCGCCATTAGAAGAGCCAAAAAATCCGACATGGAAAAACTTGCAAAAGCCACTGGCGGAAAAATAATATCTAGCTTGGATGATATTTCACCATCGGATATTGGATATGCAGCCTTGGTGGAAGAGCGCAGAATTGGCGACGACAAAATGACTTTCATTGAAGGCTGCAAGAACCCGAAAGCAGTTACCATCTTGATTAGAGCTGGAACTCAACGTATGACCGCAGAGGCAGAACGCTCAATCCACGACGCACTATGCGTTATCAGAGACCTAATCCAAGAGCCAAAAATCGTTGCCGGAGGAAGTGCTCCAGAACTTGAAATGGCAAGTGCACTCAGAAAATATGCTGAAACAATGCCAGGAAGAGAGCAACTTGCAGTCAGAATATTCGCAGAAGCCCTCGAATCGATAACTGTAACGCTTGCTGAAAACGCTGGCTTAGACCCAACCGACATACTTTCAGAATTACGAGCTAGGCACGAAAAAGGAGAAACTTGGGCGGGCATAGAAGTTCTAGAAGGAAAAATCCGAGATATGTCAAAAGTAAACATTTTTGAACCGCTCTCAGTTAAAAAACAAATAATCAAATCAGCAACCGAAGCAGCATCCATGATACTAAAAATTGACGATGTTATTGCCTCTGGCAAAATGAAGGGACCACCAACTCCACCAGGAGGCGGCATGGGTGGAATGGGTGGCATGGGCGGTATGGGCGGATATCCAGGCGCTGGAGAGTATTAAAATACGTCAGATCAAAAAATAACTGTTGGACCACCAAAAATTACTCGCTTCGAGAAAGCAAGGATAGTTGGAGCTAGAGCGCTTCAAATCTCGATGGGAGCACCGATCTTGGTGGATGCAAGTGAAAACACCAATCCGATTGACATTGCTCTAAAAGAACTTGATGCTAGAATACTGCCGATAACTATCAGAAGGACACTACCAGACGGAACTTATCAAGATATTCCATTAAAATGGCTAACTTAAACTTAAGTTCTATTTTTTTTCTTTTAATTTTTCCAGTTTTGCTTCTGCTTCTTTAACGGTATTGCTGATTTGTTTCCAGTGTGCTCCTTGCCAGTAGACTTGCCCGCAATTTGGGCACTTCCAAAACTTATCGTAATAAGTGAACGTGTTTTTCTCTAGTTCACCTGAAAGCTGCTCTTTTGGCGTAGCCTCAAGTTTCGTGTTGCATAGTGGGCAACGGGACTTTTCCATATCTATCTCCAATGTTAAGTTGTATCGCTTAGCAACTTCTGCCAGCCGTTCGGATTCCGATTTGCCTTCAAGGTAGAAGGCATCTATGTCTCGGGCGATGGCGCGTTGGTAAAGCTCCAAATCTTTAGTTAATAAAACGCGGTTTTCCTTTTTTGCCAGTTCAAGAAGCCCAGAATCACTCAGCTCAGTGGAGTATATGACGTCGTGTCCCAACATGCGTAGCCAACGTGCCAGTTTTCCCAGCATAGCATCCACTATGAACTTCACACGTTGCCTCTCCGAACAATTGAGCCGCTGCCTGCTTTAGCAACTATTTCCTCCTCATCGAAAACTAACAACCCGTTAACAAAGGTCTTTACTGGCTTACCTTGAACTTCCCAGCCGTCATACGGGGAATATTTCGCTTTGGACTTGAATTTTGAAGCCTCAATCTTGAATTTGCGGTTAAAATCTACCACAGTTAAATCTGCATTCTTTCCCTGTTCCAAGCGACCACGCTCATTCAAACCATAAATCTCTGCCGGTTTCTCCGCTAGAAGCTGAACCGCTTGAGCTAAGGACAACCGATTCTTCTTTACAAGCGTCAAAATAAGGGGCAACGTGGTTTCTAGACCGGGCACGCCAACTTTAACATCCCAAACGCTGCTTGCGGACTTCTCGCTTAAAGCATGCGGCGCATGGTCTGAACCTAAAGCATCAATCCAGCCTGCTTCCAAACCTTTCCATAGTGCTTCAACATGGTTTTTGCTGCGAATTGGAGGCGCCATAATCAGCAATTGCCCGTAACGTTCCAAATCAGCAGTTGATAATAATAGGTGGTTAGGGGTAACTTCACATGTTACTTTTCTTCCAGATTTTTTTGCTTCAACAATGGCGTTTAAGCCCTCTTCAGTTGAAACATGACAAAAATGTAACCGCACATCAGTTTGCTCACTTATTTTTAGCAGGCGTTCGATGGCTTTTAATTCAACTGTCTCTGAATGCGCCTCTTGAAAAGCGGCAGCGCTGTTTTTTTTGGCTTGCTTAAAGCTCCATTCGTTTTTTGTAAGCAACGCTTTGTCTTCAGCATGCACCGCCAGTGGCACCTTCACCTCGGCGACCTCTTTGAATGCGTCATGTAAGGCTTGGTCGTCATCTATGTTTAATCCGCCGATTTGGCTACCCATGAAAAGCTTGAAGCCTACTGCCCCTTCAGAAATAATGCCTTTTACTTCAACCAATTTTTTTGGAAATTCAGAATAGAATCCCACGTTAACGAGAACTTTTCTTTCGGCGATTGCCATGCGGTTTCTTAAGGTTTCCTTACTCATTGTAACTGGTTCGTTGTTAGGCATATCCAAAACGGTGGTGAAACCCCCAGCGGCTGCAGCGGCTGTCCCCGTTTGGAAGTCTTCTTTGTACGCTTTTCCCTCATCCCGCAGGTGAACATGCTCATCCATCAAGCCTGGCAGAACTAGAAGATTTTTTAGATTAGTTTTTTGGTCAGCGTTTGGCATTTGAGTTTCTTTGCCAATTTTGAAGATTTTGCCTTCCTCAATGGCTATGCTGCAATCGACAATTTGCCCGTTGAGGTAGGCTTTAGCGTTTGTTAGGACAGAATCAACAATCAAATCAGTTCACGATCTACAGTGAATAGCGAGTGGTTTGCTAATTAAAGTTTTACAAGGTATTCGTTTAGATTTCAGTTTAAATTTGTTAAATCCTATTCTTTGATATTTAGAATTTGAGATTAGTCACTTATGATTAATTTTTCTTGCCTTTCCTTCGGTGGCTAATTGCTCAAGCTGAAAGGTCATGTTCCCTAAGGTAAATTTATTTCCATGAAGATATAAAAAGCTCCAGCTTATCAAAGAGAAATAGCGTCAAATAACACCATGCGTTGCTCAAATCGCGATGACTTACATTAAAAGATTTTGGCAAAGATAGTTATGTGTTATTCAGGATTAATTTTGCTTTGGATGCCTCATTTCTAACTAGAATAACCGCGTTTTCGCAGTCAGACCTGTTAAAGTAACCCTCGCTGCTTTCAGCAATAATGCGATTGTCGTTTACCCTCAATCGCCATCTAAACAGTCGCGCGTTATCCTTATACACCTCAAACTGTGCCATAAGAACACCTGCATTTTAGCTATTGTTGCAAGTTGCTTATAGCTTTTAGGAGCTATTTACGAAAGCCAAATGAAAAACAGCTCACGCAGATACTCGCTAATTTGAACAAACGCACTAAAATTTCGTGCTCATCAATTACGGAAGGAACAAGCGTAAAAAGAAAAAATTTATTTTTCTTGCTCTAGTTCTATTCGACACTCGTCGCAGATGTTTTGTCCGTTTCTTTCCTTAAGGCTATCAGAATAGACGTTGCAGCGGTCGCAGTATCCTGACACAGGTGCCTCTTCGGTTTCTTCGGTTCGGTTTGCATCTTCAATGCGTGATCTTTCTTGGATTATTTCTATCAGTTCAGGCATTACGCCAAGGATGTCTTTGCTTGAGATTATTCCGACAAGGTTGCCTTTGTAAATAACGCCGAGCCGTCTGATATCTAGCCTGTTCATTCGGCGCGCCGCTTCAGTTATTGTTGCATCAGGTTCAATTGTTACCAGAGGGGTTGTCATGATTTCTTTGGCTTTAACTGCATCAGGCTTGAGGTTTCTTGCTAAAACTCTTTTCACTAAGTCTCGCTCGGTAATGATGCCGATTGAATTTCCAGCTTTATTTGTAACTATTACACAGCCTAAATCGTTCTTGTCCATAATAAATGCGATTTCGTTTGAGGCTTCATGTTCATCCAAGGTTACAACTGGGCTGCTCATTACGTCTTTTACTAGCATTTTTGTTCTTAATCCGATTTCAGACATCGCTAATTTCCCTCTGACAATTTTAGATGATGTTAGCTTACTGCAACAATAAAGAGCCGCATAATTTAAGATTTGCTTAAACGGAAAGGAATGTTTCTGTAAAGTTTTATTAGACTCCTCAAAGATAGGACAAATGCCGATGAGTAATGCTTATGCTTAGAACAAACGCTGAAAAACTCATAAAAATATCAGTCATGGGTGAAATAGCCAGCCCAACAATCAGATCAGTCTACAATGTCTCAGCAACAGGGAAACCCTTGGTTTTGCCTGGAGTAGGCGGCATAACGTATAATCTAAGAGCCGGCGATCCAGCATGCGGTTGGGAAGCTGACCATGTGGAGCCCGGCGTTAGCGTTGAAAACAAGGAAAACGATGTCCGCTCAGGGCAAGCTGCTAATACCGCGCTCAACGTGCTATCATGCATCGGAAACAAAGCCACCGTAGTTAACGGTGACGCTAAGGGCGCTGAGGGAACTGTCACGGGCAAACACGGCGGAATCGAGCATGTGCTGGTTGATTTTCCCTCTGAGGTTTTAGAGAAGCTTGTGCTTGGAGATAAGATTCTGGTGAAAGCTTTCGGCGTAGGTTTACAACTAGTTGATTTCCCAGAAATTAAAGTCTTGAATATGGATCCAGCGTTGCTTGATGCCTGGAGTATCAAACCGAAGGGTGACAAACTTGAGGTGCCTGTTACGCATATTGTTCCAGCAGCCATAATGGGTTCAGGCTTAGGAGCTAACCAAGTTAACTCGGGCGACTATGATATTCAATTGTTCGATAAAGCGGTGGTTGAGCAATATGGGCTTGAAAGTTTAAGGATTGGCGATTTAGTAGCTATTATTGACGCGGACCACTCGTTTGGTAGAATTTACCGCCAAGGCGCTGTTTCAGTAGGCGTGGTAATCCACACAAACTGTGTTACAGCAGGACACGGACCAGGAGTCACAACCTTGATTACATCGCCTGATGGAAAAATTATCCCTCAGATAAATAAAAAAGCTAACATTGCTTCTATCTTAAAGTTAAGAGCATATATATAAGATAGGGTAATTCATATTTGGAAAATAAGAGAGAAAGAGGTTAAAAAATAATTGCCATCTAAGCGAAAGAGCCGAGGAAGATCGAAAGGAAGCAAAGGAAGCAGCAGCCTTGTTCAATGCGCTAATTGTGGAGCCATGGTGCCGCGTGACAAGGCAAAGAGGAATACTCGCCGTGTATCATTTGTTGAGCCTCAGTTAGCTAAGGAGCTTAGGCAAAAAGGCACGTTTCTAGCTTCGTGGGTGGACACAAAATATTACTGCATATCCTGTGCTGTTCACCGTGGAATCGTTAATGTTAGAGCTGAAAGTGAGCGTCATTCACGGGCCAAAAGACGATACTAAGTAGCTTGCACCGTTTTTTTCTTTAATTCCTTGTAAACATGAGCTCCTCTTTGTATAATGGTAATGTTCGAAAGCACTGCTATCAAGGCTACACCATAACCCAAGGCTGGCAGCCAAAAAAACGCAATTATGCTTACGGCAGCCAATATTAGCATACGTTCTGCTCGTTCGGCTAAACCTACTCCCTCCATTTTTATGCCAATAGCTTCAGCTCGTGCTCGACTATAACTTACCAATAGAGAGCCTGCTAAAGCTGCTAAGGCCCAAATAAGACCCCAAACTCTACCCCAAGCAGGATTGCATAATCCAGCGATTATTATAGCCGAGAATACTACTGCATCCGCATACCGGTCCAGCAAGGAATCTAAGAAGCCTCCGAACACTGTTACCTGCTGAAAAGTTCTGGCGACGATGCCGTCAAGCGTGTCGCAGTATCCTGACGCTAAAAGCAAAGCTGTTGCTAAAAGAAGAAGCCACCGGTAGCTTGGAACCGTTACATACGCGGTGGCTGATGCGACAGCTAGTATGAATCCTAGGATGCTTATTTTGTCTGGAGTTAAACCTATTTTATGTGCGACTTTTGCTTGTGAAGTTAGAATCTGCTGAACTTTTTTCTTCAATCTAGTTAGCATGTCAACATCCTGAGCTTGTTGAGTGTTAAAACTCATTATGAGTCGGGTGTAAAAAAGCCTTTCCAGTTACGTTGCCCCAAATGTTGAATAATTTTTCTTATAGACGGTTTTTCAATGGACTTATTAGGAAGAACCCGTATTATTTGGCAGTAACGTTTCCGTTACTAGTCAAACGCAAGTAACAGTGACGTTACACAAAGCAAACACAAAGGAGTAAAGAAAATGACTGAAAATTCAGATGTTATCTTCGTCGGGAATAAACCTCCAATGAGCTATGTTCTGGCAATCATTACGAGCTTCTCCTCAGGAACCTTGAAAGAAGTTACTTTGAAAGCTCGAGGCCAAGCCATAACTACCGCTGTTGATGTTGCTGAGATAGCAAGAAACCGGTTCATTAAAGAGCTCAAAGTTGCCAAGATCGCTATTGGAACGGCTGAGATGCCACCACGTGAGGGAGAGAATAAGTCCAGAATGGTTTCGACGATGGAGATAACGCTAAGCAAAAAGTAAAACTGGTCACAGCGAACAAAACCAAGAAACCAAATCCAAACTTTCTTCTATTTTTTAACACCATTTGCTTTTTGAAATCGATATTTTCAAACAACACTGTAAATACCAAAGTTTCGTTTGCTTGTACGAATACCAAAATAGTTTTGAGCAAAGCCTCTGGAAAAAAGAACCGCCTGAAGAAGCACCAAAAAACAGAGGCTGAATACAACTGCACCCGATTGAATACCGAGTTATCCGTTTTTAGGTTTTGTTGTTTGCATCGTAAAGTTAAATAGCTGATTTTGTTAGTTAGAGAATTATTCCGTGTGAGAGCAATGTTAGATATCAGGCTTATCCGTGAAAACCCCGAGTTAGTAAAAAATAATTTGGAAAAGCGTGGCAACCCTGGAACCATTCAAATGCTGGAGGATTTAATTGCTGTTGACAAGGAATGGCGGTTTAACCTCACTAAACTAAACGAGCTGCGTCACCACCGTAAGCAAGTGACTATAGAAATCGCCAAACTGAAAAAAGCCGGCAAGGAAGCCGACAGAGAAGTCGAGAGAGCTCAAGACATCGATGAAGAAATAACAATCATTGAAAAGCAAGTAACCCAACAAGAACAGAAAACCCATGATTACCTCATGCAGCTTCCGAACCTGCTGGATGCAAATGTTCCATTTGGAAAAGACTCTAACGACAATGTGCAAGTAAAAACTTGGGGGACAATCCCAAAATTTAATTTTCCGATAAAAAATCATATCGACTTAGCCTTAGAATTAGATCAAATTGACATGGAAAGAGCTGGAAAAATATCTGGCGCAAGATTCTTCTACCTAAAAAATCAAGTCGCACAATTAGACATGGCGCTGATGAGTTTCGCAATAGAGGAACTGACAAAAAAGGGTTACACGCCGATCATTCCGCCGTATTTGATGAAGCGTGAAGCATATGAAGGCGTAACTGCACTTGGAGACTTTGCTGATGTTCTCTATAAAGTGGAAAACGAAGACCTGTACTTAATCGCCACTTCTGAGCATCCTATGGCTGCTATGTACATGAACGAAGTGTTAAAAGAACAGGACATGCCTCTAAAACTTGCTGGAATAAGCACATGCTTCAGAAAAGAGGCGGGAGCGCATGGCAAAGACACAAGAGGAATATTCCGAACTCACCAATTCAACAAGATCGAACAATTCATCTTTTGCAAGCCAGAAGACTCAACTAAGCTAAATGAGGAGCTGCTGCAGAACGCTGAGGAACTGCTTCAAAAACTTGAATTGCCATACCGTGTTGTCAATGTTTGCACAGGTGATATTGGAACCGTAGCGGCCAAAAAATACGATATTGAAGCTTGGATGCCAGCCCAAAATGGGTACCGCGAAGTGGTTTCATGCAGCAACTGCACTGATTATCAAGCAAGACGCTTAGGCATTCGTTACAGGGAAAAGGAGGGCGCACCGCCGAAAGGATTTGTTCATACATTAAACTCCACAGCCGTAGCTACAGGCAGAACTATAGTTGCCATACTAGAAAACAATCAGCAAGAAGACGGCACAATTGACATACCGAGTGCTTTGAGAAAATACATGGGCAACAGAGAAAAAATTGACAAAAAACGCTAAACCTTTTAATATTCCCTTGAGAATGTTGAGGCACGCTTGGAGAAATAAATTTGTCTTCAAAAACAAAACATATACGTGATAAGTGGCGTGGGAAAGGATGGTACATGGTTGTTGCGCCGTCCTACTTTGGTAACGTTGAGTTAGGTTCCATACCCGCTCAAGAACCAGAACAACTCATTGGAAGAGTTGTTGAAGCCACTTTATATGATATAACAAGCGACTTTTCGCATCATTTCTTGAAAATGTTTTTCCAAATAAACGAGGTTGACGCAAAAACCGCCAAAACGCTCTTTAAAGGTCATGAGTACTCGCGAGATTACCTTCGAAGCTTGGTTAGAAGGAGAACAACAAAAGTTGATTCATTAATCAACCTAACCACAAAAGACGGGTTCAAGCTTAGAATCGCAGTTTCAGCCCTGACGCTTTCAAGAATAAAAACATCTCAAGAAAAAATAATCCGCAAAATAATGGATAAAACAATCCATGAAAAAGCCAACGCGCTATCGCTTGATCAGTTCGTTCAAGAAATGGTTCTTGGCAAAATCGCTTCAGACATCTACAACCAAGCTAAAGAAGTCGCGCCGTTAAGGCATGTTGGCATCAGAAAATCCAAATTAATAGCGCAACCGCAGGCGCCAGTAGAGGAAGCCAAAGCAGCTCCAGTAGCTCAAGCTGAAGCATAACCCATTTTTTATTTTCAAATTCTCCTTCTTTAGGGCAAAATACTTTAGAAACGATAATCTAAAAATTTCTTCAATGAAACGTTAAGGGAGCATGGGATTTGTCGGCAAAGGCAGGAGTTCATGAAAAAGGAACCTTCACGGTTCAAGACACTATCGACAACATTAAAAAAGACCCCAATTACCACAAAGCTGGGGCGATAGGGCTTTTTATCGGTGTAGTAAGAGGAGAAACTTTCGAGGGGCAAAAAGTTGAAAAGCTCAAGCTTGAAGCTTATGAAGAAAAAGCCAACCAGGTCTTAGGCAAAATATGCGATGATTTATCCCAAAAGCCGGGAATAGTTAACGTTCAAATTCACCATTTGCTCGGCGAATTCAATGTTGGAGACGATTTAGTTTATGTTGCGGTTGCTGGTTCTCACCGAACAGATATTTTTCCAGTCCTGCGAGAAGCTGTAGAAAGGTACAAAAGTGAAGCACCGGTTTTCAAAAAAGAACGCATCGTTGACGCCAAAGGTTCTGCCTTTGAATATTGGGTTTCAGAAAAACACAACCATTAACTCGATGGCATGAAAGTTTATGATTACGGCTTTAGCAGGGGGAGTTGGCGCCGCCAGATTTCTCACTGGCTTAACAAAACTTGTTAAAGAAGAAGATTTATCGGTGATTGTGAATACTGGCGATGACATTGAAATGTTCGGTTTGCACATTTCGCCGGACATTGACATCGTAGCGTACACTTTAGCGGGTATCGTTGACGAGGAAAAAGGTTGGGGAATAAAAGGCGACACGTTTCAGTGTCTCGAAATGATAAAAAAATTGGGCTTAGAAACATGGTTTAGTTTGGGTGATAAGGATTTTGCAACTCATATTTTTCGGACGAATTTGTTAAACAAAGGTTTCACGCTCTCGCAGGTGACCGACGAGATTTGCCATGCCTTAGGGCTTAAGGTTACCATTTTGCCAATGACAGACGATAAATTTGAGACATGGATAAAAATCGAAGAAGGATTAGTTCACTTCGAAGAATATTTTGTCAAAAGACAAGCCAAAGATAAGGTTTTAGGTGTAGAATTTGTTGGCGCTGCTCACGCGAAACCCTCGCCTAAAACTTTAGATTCAATTGTTAAGGCGGAAATGGTTGTTATTTGTCCAAGCAATCCGGTGGTCAGCATTGGCACGATTCTTTCGGTTGATGGAATAAGAGACTCATTGAAGAGGACAAGAGCCAAAGTTGTCGGGGTTAGTCCTATAGTTGCCGGTGCGCCTATTAAGGGTCCTGCAGATAAACTGCTGCGTGGTTTAGGTTTTGAAGTTTCAGCGTTTTCTGTCGCTAAGCTTTATTCGGATTTTCTTGATACTTTTGTGATTGACATTAAGGATGCCGGGGAGAAGAACCAGATAGAGCAGCTTGGAATCAACGTGAAAGTGACAGATACCGTGATGAAGAGTTTAGAAGATAAAGTGCGGTTGGCGAAGATTGTTCTGGAAGACTAAATAAAAGTCTGTAATATATAGACTAGGGTATCCTCTATATACTATTTGGACAGCATAAATAAGGCAAAACAAAGAGTTGCTACATGAAAGTGCCATGCAGAGGAAGAAAGCAAAAAAACGATCCGCAGAACTCGAAGCGCCATGGTACTTTATCCATGTATAATGCATGGTTAAGCGTCTTAAAAGTTGAGCGAGGGGGTAAATTGTGAAGGGAAAAGCAGGCAGCAAAAGGCAAGCACAAGCTAAAAAGAGCGATCTTGTAGATTGGCTCTTGGCGATTGATTCATACTAAGCGTGGCATCTCTAAAAAATAAGCATTTCGCAAGAAAAGACAGGGATGTCAAAGTTTTTTTTATGTGGCATTAAGAGAAGGGTTATATCTGAAACACATTCAATAATGTTACAGAGTGATGAGATGGAAAAAAAAAGTTACGATTGGTTTGAGCAGCGCCGCAAAACCCGAGGATTAGAACTTGCTCATGATCAAATAACAAAGGCCTTCGATACTGTAACATGGCTGCATAAAGCAACCAAAAGCTTTTCAGAAAAAAACTTTAAAGAAGCAAAAAAGTACATTGATAACTTGTATAAAACTGAGGAAGGCGTTGACCAGCTTCGAACAGACGTCTTCATGGAGTTATCCAAGGGTGCAGCTCTTGTAGCAGATTACCGCGAAGACCTCTTGCACCTTGTTAAACGGTTAGATACTCTGGCAGACCACACTAAAGACGCTGCAAGATGCCTTGAAATGCTCTCTGGAGCTGAAATCCCACAGGAGCTATGCGAAAACACCGTTTTCATGACTGGAAAACTTGTGGAAACGGCGCAGACATTAAGAAACAGCATAGAAAAAATCTCATCAAACCCAACAGAAGCCATAAATGAAGCAAAAAAAGTCGGTGAAATAGAACACGCAATAGACGATGAATACCTTAAAACAAAAAGCTTATTCGTGAAATACGGCGTAAACATGAACTGTGGAGCCATGGTGATATTCGACGACCTGGTAGAATTCATCGAGCAAGCAGCAGACATGTGCGCCGACACAGCAGACTACATCCTGATACTCTCAAGCAGAGAATAAAAAAACCTTAACCCTTTCTCTAATATTGTAATTTTAACGCTCAAAAAGCTAAATTACTTTTTAATAAAAACCCTGAAAAATCTAGTTTTTTATTGTAAATGGCGGGCCCGCTGGGATTCGCTTAAACTATTAAGCGAATCCTAAATAACGAAGATGGATCAGAACGGATTTTTTTAGTACACTTAAGCTCAAAATTTTTAAATAAGCTCCCGAAATAGAGTCCATTCTGAAGCAAAATGGATAAGACGGACATGAGTTTAATCATGCTTTTGTCAGTGAATTCCAGATTGTCCTACGCAGAACTGGCTGAAAAACTGAATCTGTCTGTAAACGCTGTTCACAAAAGAATCCAACTACTTATCGAGACAGACGTTATCCGCAGATTCACGGCAAAAGTTAGCTTGCAAAGCATAGCCGCAATTGTGGTTTTTGTTTCTGGCACTTCTCAACTGGACTCTTTTCAAGATTTGCCCTCTAAGCTGAAGGCCCACGGGTCAATTTACTGGCTTGCCGAGGGCGGAGGGAAATTCCTATACATTGGCGCTTACCTCAGAAACTTAAATGAACTCACAGGCCTCCTTGAATTTGTGAAAAAGCAGGCGAGCCTTCCTGAACCAACAGTCCGCATACTAGCGTCAGCCCCCATGGAAGGTACGTCAAATTCAAAGGCTTCGGATCTGACTCTTTGCCATCTGGACTACAAAATCATACGTTCATTTAAGGATGATTCTCGTAAGGCGATTTCCGAAATAGCAACTGAAGTGGGAGTATCGGCGAAGACCGTTCGCCGCAGACTCCTCCGGATGACGAAGAATAGCCTGATAGAACTTGGCTTAGAATGGTACCCAGACAAGTCGAACGACATCATTACTGTTCTTGATCTTCACTTAAAACCCCATGCCGATACAGGGATCTTCCCCTACAAAATTCTTCGGAAGTATGCTCCCAACACGTTGTTCTACTGGTGTTTCGTCAACATCCCAAACGTCGTAACCTACATAGTCTGGACTAATAGCATGAATGAACTGCAGAGCCTGCGTGAAAAAATAGAGAAAGAACCAGACGTAGCATCCATTGTACCTAACATATTGTACGTAGGTTACGTTTTCGACACATGGCGAGATCAACTAATTGAAGAGCATTAGTTCCGCTTTATCAACCAACCGTGTGAGGAAAAGGCGTTCCGCAGATTTTTTTGTTCTCTTTTTTGCATGCACCAGTTGACATGAAATTAAATTCTCCGACGTCTAATTGCATTCAGGAACCAAAATCGGAGGTAAATAAGTATGAACGAATTATCCATAGTAATCGAGCATCTTGGCAAGAAATACCAAGACATAACGGCCTTAGACGACCTTACCCTGCAGGTTGAAAAAGGCGAACTCTTCGGACTACTGGGACCAAACGGAGCGGGCAAAACCACCACCTTAAACATTCTCTGCGGACTTGAAAAACCCACGACAGGCACGGGCACTGTTTGCGGCTACGATGTAGTAAAGGAATCAGCGAAGGTCAAAGACCTAATCGGCGTCTGCATCCAAGAAACCGCCATTTACCCCTACCTGACTGGAGCAGAAAATGTTGAGCTCTTCGGAAATCTCCATGCAATGGATAAAGCCGAGCTTAACACAAGACGCAACATGCTCCTCACAAAAATGGGTCTCTCTGAAGACGCCAAGAGAAGAGCTGGCAAGTACAGCGGCGGCATGAAACGACGACTAAGCCTAATACTCGCCCTAATCAGCGACCCCAAAATCGCCTTTCTTGATGAGCCTACAGTTGCCATGGATCCTCAATCCCGCCACGCAGTCTGGGATTTCCTAAAAGAGCTGAAAAGAGAAGAGAAAACCATCATCCTGACAACACATTACATGGAAGAAGCAGAAGAGCTCTGCGACCGAGTGGGCATAATCGACCATGGAAAACTCATCGCTCAGGGCAACCCCAAAGAACTGATTGCCAAAAATCAAGTGAACAGTCTGGAAGAGGTGTTCCTCAAACTGACAGGAAGAACCATCCGGGAGGAAGCATAAATGAAACTGCAAAGAATAGCCGCCTTAACCAAGAAAGAACTAAAGAAAACAATCCGTGAACCCGCCGTACTTTTCATGATTTTCCTGTTTCCAATCGTCTTCGTCTTCGCTTTTGGAGCTTCTTTCGGCGGAGTCGGCGGTAGCCAAACAGTTACCTACCATATTGGCGTAGTCAACATGGATCAAGGAAGCAAAATGAATGCTTCGCAAACAATCCTTGCCGCATTGACCGATACGAAAATAATAAACGTCCACGTCTATGCTGACAATCAAACGGCGCAAAATGATCTCTCACAAGGCAACGTACAAGCAGTGATGGTAATTCCCTCGGACTTTAGCCAAAGCTTAGCTTCATATCAAGCAGCACCTGACAACCCAGCCCAATGGATAAACACGACTGTTTCACTGTACTTAGACAAAGGTTCTTTAGTTGCCACCCAAGCCATACCCCCCATCATACAACAAACCCTAACGGCAATGGCTGGCCAGAGTCAGCAAACTGTAAGCCCACTCCAAGTGCAAACCGCATCGCTGGTAGAAGTGAAGACTAACCCTGCGTTGGATTTCATTGTTCCAGGCATGTTCACGTTTGCTTCGATATTTCTCATAATGATGGTTGCCCAATCATTCACCCAGGACAAAGAAAATGGCATGATGAAACGCATTCGCATAACGCCAACATCGCCTACTGAGTTTATGACTAGCCAAGTAATCTCATACATGGGCATTGCACTGATCCAAGCTGCTTTAGTATTCGCAATGACGTATGCTTTAGGCTTCAGACCCAGCATTGGCATATCCACTTACGTGTTCGCCTTCACGCTGGTACTGATATTCTCAGTGTCAAACGTTGGGTTCGGGTTAATTACAGCGACAATCTCAAAATCCGCGGGTGCAGCAACAGGCTTAAGCTTCCTCTTTGTGCTGCCTCAACTGTTCCTTGGCACATTCGTCGGTGCAACGCTTTCTTCAGGAGCTCAAGTTGCAGGCCAATTTGTTCCCAGCTACTACGTTACCAATGCGTTGACTTCACTGTTCCTCAGGGGTGCTGTGATTACCAGCCCAGCTATACTTCTTGACTTTGCTGTAGCGTCCGTTTCGTGCGTTGCTATCTTAGCTATAGGCATAGCGCTATACTCGAAATACTACAAAATCTAAGCTGCACTATACTAGTTGGTAAGCAAGAAATGAATCAAAACAAACCGTTAGATATGAAGGCACTGGCGAAAGAGGCAAAAACCTCCAGAGACAAAGAAGCCTTCAAACTGCTGGAAAATACTCCATCATATCGGATAGGCGTCGGAGCTAGGGCTGAAGCACCTGCTCCGCCCTCTTTTTTCATCGAAGTGATTGTCAAGCTTTCCACAGAAAACAGCGAAGTGAATTTGCTAAGTCTGGAAAAGATCTTGCTTTCATTGAAAGCACTACAAGTAGAAGGCTACATAATGACCTATCAAGACGACAATAACATCTCTTGCGAAAAAGCAGTATCAATCCTCGAAATACCCCAAGAATACATAAGAGCAAAAACCATAATCGGGGCAGCCTACAAGGAGACCTAGAAACTTTATTTTTGTTTTAAGCTAAAATTCCTGTAATGGAATGTGCTTAGAAAACTAAGAAAATTCTCTTTTTTCTTTGAAGAAGGCTTGAAACGGGCCCGCTGGGATTTGAACCCAGGACCTCCGGCTCCGCAGGCCGGTGTCATAATCCGTACTAGACGACGAGCCCTTTCCCATGGTTTTGGATGAATTACGGACATGGCGATACTGCTATTTAAGTTTCCTGAAAAGGCTCACGCCATCCTTACCCGATTCTCCATGCTCGCTTGGTCTCGCTCCGTTTTCTTTAAGCGTCTGCAAGAAAGCAGCCATCTGAACGCCGAACTTCCGCAACTCGGGTGTTCTAAATGGAAAATTTTAAAAGCTTATTTTGGGTAAGTAAGTTAACCGCAAATTTCTTGAAGATGGATGGAAATGAAGAGAATACTAATTGTGATCCTTCTAGGGCTTTTGTGTTTATCGATGTTTTCAGCTTTCGCGCCAAAGGTGAAGGCGCAACAATCTACGGTGGACTGGTGGTCCACATTCCGTCATGACCTAACGCATACAGGTTACTCCACTTCAACAGCGCCACTCACAAACCAACTCCTATGGAATTACACAACTGGCAACTCTGTAGCTTATTCTTCTCCTGCTGTGGTAAACGGGGTGGTTTATGTTGGCTCAAATGACCATTATGTTTACGCTTTGAACGCTGCAACCGGCACATACATCTGGAGTTACAAGACCGGCAGTTCTGTGGATTCTTCCCCTGCGGTTGTCAATGGCATAGTCTACATCGGCTCAGAGGACCACAAGGTTTACGCTTTAAACGCTACAACGGGTGCCAAAATATGGAGTTATGGAACAGGCGACGAAGTGGAGTCTTCGCCCGCAGTTGCTAACGGCGTGGTCTACATCGGCTCAGACGACAATAAAATTTACGCTTTAAACGCGGCAACCGGCACCAAAGAATGGAGCTACAGCACAGGTGGCTCTGTGGTCTCGTCTCCTGCGGTTGTTAATGGTGTAGTCTACATTGGCTCAGAAGACGACAACCTCTACGCTTTGAACGCGGCAACCGGCACCAAAGAATGGAGCTACAAAACGGGGGACGAAGTGGATTCTTCTCCTGCAGTTGTCAACGGAATAGTCTACATCGGCTCAGATGACTATAGCGTCTACGCTTTGAACGCGGCAACCGGCGCATTCGTCTGGAGCTTCGGCACAGGTAACGAAGTGGTTTCTTGTCCCGCTGTTGCTAATGGTGTGGTCTACATTGGCTCAGAAGACAACAATCTGTACGCTTTGAACGCCACGTCGGGTAGCAAAATATGGAGTTACCCTACAAGTAACCAGGTGGAATCTTCCCCTGCGGTTGCCGATGGCGTGGTTTACGTCGGCTCAGACGATTACAACATATACGCTTTAAACGCCGCAACGGGCAGCACTATATGGACTTACGGAACTGGTTATTATGTAGATTCTTCCCCCGCGGTCGCCAACGGAGTGGTTTACATCGGCTCAGAAGACGACAACGTGTACGCTTTTGGTGCAATTGCGGTTCCTCAACCATCCCCAATTGTGCCTTCTCCGACAGTTCCAGAGTTTCCGAACCAAGCGCTCGTTTTTTCATTAGTTGCCTTTATGGTATGTGCTGCATTTGCTGTGATCGTCGCAAAAAGGAAAAAAGTAAACGGGAAAATTCTTCAAGGCTAGCTAGCTATCCAAAATCATCAAAGCAGTTGGTCATCAGAACCCCTTAAAATTAAGAAGGCAGAAAAAGAGAAGGTCGCAAAGAAATTAACGTATGGCGATATCGCCTGCGGAGGGCATAATCCGTACTGGAAACGAGCCCATACTGTTTTGTACCCAGAAAATGAGGGCAGAACAGTAAATGCTTTGCTTAACTTAAAAATAGTGGTCAAGATGGAATGAAATGTGTTATTTTGTTTGTTTGGGGAAGGTTATTTTGAATTGTGTTCCTTTGCCAACTTGGCTTTCAAAAGTTATTGTGCCGCCCTGTGCCTCAACTAAGCGTTTAACAACGGCTAATCCGAAGCCTTGTCCTTTAGATTTGGTGGTCATGAGTGGTTGGAAGATTTTTGGTTTTATTTCGTCTGGAATTCCAACGCCAGTGTCCTCGGTGATTATGGAAACATTGTCACCTTCCTCAAAAGATCTTATTTTTAGTTGGCCGCCGTTTGGCATGGCTTGAATTGCGTTTGTTGCAAGGTTTACAAGGATGCGTTTTAGGAAAGTTAAGTCTAAATTCAGTTTTGACAATTTCTTATCGCATTCTGCAAATGCATGAATATTATTGGGTACATCCAATGTTGAAAGCAGTTGTGGAATGGCATAGCGAAGGTCAACTTCAACCAGTTCAGGTTTTAGCGGCCTTGCATAATCTTGCAAGTCAGAAATAATCTTGTTTATGTAATCAATTTGCTCTTGTATAGTACCCAAGCTTTCTTGCGTATTTCTTTTATAGTCGCTATTGGATAAACCATCGACATCTTGTTTTATTAAAAACAATTCTCCTACAATAGCTTGCAGTGGGTTACGAATATCATGGCCAATCATGCCTGCAGTCTGACCAATAGCGGCTAAGCATTCAGCATCTTTCAGCTGTTTTGTTCTTTCATCAACAAGCTTTTCTAAATTCTTGGTATGCTCTTCAATTTTTTGCTCTATTTGCTTGCGCTCAGTTATGTCCTGTTCCACCCCAATCATTCTTCTTGGTTTTTTATCATCATCAACTTCTTTGATCATCCGTTCAGAATGTATAGTACGAATCGAACCGTCATCTCTAATTATTCGGTAATCGAAGCTTGCTTTAGAAGTCACACATTTAAACAGCATTTGCTCCATTATTTTGTTTATTGCTTCCCTGTCTTGCGGATGAATTCGAGCGACGTATTCAGTGGTATTTGGACCATACTGTTGTGGTTTTAAGCCAAATATGCGAAATAGCTCTTCAGACCAAATTGCCTTATCTTCATCAAGATAATACTCCCAACTTCCGACATGAGCAATCCTCTGCGCCATTTTCAGCATCTCTTCGCTTTCCTTAAGTGCCTCTTGAGTTTTACCGCGTTCAGTTGCGTCGTCAAAAATAGCTACTGCAGCGCTGACTTTGCCTTCTTTATCGTAGAGCGGTTTTGCACTTACGTTCACTATGAAACGTTTTCCATCAAGGTGCTCAATGATTTGCGGCGTTGCGTTACGCGTTGTTTCTTCTTTAAACAGTGCTCTGTATGTATAGAGTTCTTCGGTTGGGCAAATATTACCATCCTGCGTGTATATCCATACTGGAAGATTCTTTAATTCGAGCCCACACGGGTTTATGCCAAAAAGTTCAATAGCCCTTTTATTGGCGTAAGTTATTTTGCCCTCAGGCTTTTCAATAACCATCACAGCTGAAGGGAGATTTTCTAAAATATTTTTTAGCCATTCTTTATCCAAAACTAAATCGCAAGATGCATAGGTATAATTTGGGGTTTTATCTTCTTTAACGTCTACTTTAGTCGTTTGTTTCTTTGTTTTTATGTTTATGTTGGTAGAGGTTTTTGATAACTCAGCCATAAATTCCACCAATAAAGCGTAAAGAAACTTGATTCTCTACGTATATTAGAGAAAAAGATAAATTAAGTCTTTTGTTTTAATTAAAATCAATCTTTGGTTGCCTAATGGTAGCATTCTGGCTGCCAAAAGCCGTTTAAACAATTAAGGAAATGCGAAACGGGAAAAGCAATTTGGCAAGAGCCGCGTTAAAACTAGTTGTACCAATAATAGGGATAGTTTTCATGTAGCATTCGTCGTCATTTTAGCTAATAAAAAAATGTCTAAAATTGAGGTATCGGTAGAGTAACGCAATATTGCTATCCTAAATAGGTATACTTTTTGCTTGGTTGCTCAACTAACAAAAAGCGGCAGCCTGCGGGTAAGTCAACTTCTCAAACAACCCTTTTTTATGCTGGCATAGACGCAGTTTTGTGATTCAAAAGAAAGTTAATCCTAACCTGCTAACTTTTGCTTACGACCCTTTTTAGAGCGCCGATGACGTTTTTTTTGCCCATGGCAAGCACATATGGACCTAAACGTGGACCCTGCGGTGCACCCATCAAAATCTTGTATAGTGTTTTGAAGAAGCCGCTGGGCTGTATGCCGTTGTTTTTTGCAGCGTTAAAGATGGCGTTTTGGATTTTATCTGGTTCTTCTTCAGTTTCCAGTTCCATGATTAACTCATTGATTGCTTTTTTCTCTTCGCTTGTTAGGGTGACGTCTGTTTCTCTGATTTCTTCAAAATCTCTGATCCAGTTCAAGGTGTACTCAATACGCTGTTTCAAGTTAGCATCTAAGGCTTGGCCCTTTTGTAGGTAACCGTAGCTTTGCAGTTTCTCAGCAACATAATCGTTTACGCATTCTTTAGGCGCCATTTTAACCAGAAACGCCATCAAATTATAGGGCACGTGAACGCTTGGCTTAGCTGGCGGCTTCAGGACATAGCAGTACTCAAACAAACCCCTAAGCTTCGTGGCTTCCTTTTCGCTGACTTGTTTTTTGCCGAAGTACACGTCTTCGAGGAAATCAAGCTCATTCATGTAGGCTGGAATATCTGACACGTCTAAGCTTCGTGTCCCAACAAATCGTTTAAGCATCAGCAAAAGCAGCGATTGAGGAGAACCGTAACGGAACCAAACTTGCGGCGTGAAAACGTTGCCAGCCGATTTGGATATTTTCTTTCCGCCTTTATCGAGGAACATTTCGTATTTTGCGTGTGAAGGCGGCTCAAAACATAGGACTTCTCGGCATATTCGGTCGTTGATTTTTACTGAGTCAGCGATGTCTTTTCCATAGGCTTCAAACCGTATGTCCAGCGCTTTCCAGCGGGCGGCGAATTCGCCTTTCCAAGTTAATTTTCCCTCACCTTTACTTATGTCTGCTTCGCCTTCGTAGCCGCAGCCCTCGATGAGTCTGTCACGTATCTCTAAGCCTTCGCATTTGTAGAGGACCTTGTCAGTTTTTGGGTCGAACTTGTAGGCTTTAGTGGTGTAGATGCGCCCGCAGTTGCTGCAGACTGGGAAGAAAGGCAAGACTTCAGTGTAGCGTTCTTGACCGACTTCTTCTTTAACAATTTCGCCCACTTTCTTGGCGTTTAACAGTATGGTTCTAATCTCGTTTAAAAGTAAACCTTTCTCGTAGACTTCCTTAGCTGAAAAATAGCGGTATTCTATCCCGCATTTATCCAGAGATTCAAGCAGAAGCGAACTCATGTGTTTACCGTAGCTTTCATGGCAGCCAAACGGGTCAGGAATGCTGGACACTGGGTAACCAAGATACTTCTCCAAATCCTTCGATAACCCAACCGGAACTTTCCGTAAACCATCCTTATCATCGCAGTAAGCAACCAACTCAGAATCGAAACTTAAACCCTTCAAGGCAAGCGTAACAGTATACGAGCGTGCAGCATCGCCCAAGCTGCCAATATGCGGAAAACCTGAGGCGCCGAGACCCATCTCAGTCCTGATTTTACCCATGTTTCTGCCAAGCTGGCGTTCTCTATCGATCACTTTCTTGGCCATCAGGTCGTACCATGTGCCGCGTCCAATCGTCTCTTCACTCATAAAGCTGAGCCTTCTGCCATTGTGACTGTGCATTGGAATAGAAAAATGTTTAGAGGAAAATGGCTTAAGGTTTCTTTCGTCTTAGAGCCGAAGTGATGGCTATGGCGCCGAGCACAAGAATCAGCAAACCAAGGGAGTAAAGCCAGTTTGTCCTGTAAATGAGCCAAGCGACGCCTAAAGCCATGATAATTATGCCCATTTCCAATGTGCCGAATGGTGGGCGCTCGTATTTCTGAGGGCTTCGAGCACGCATGTATGCCATGACTAGTTCCCATGCCCCGAACAGAATGAAGATTGTGGGGAAAATGTTTAGCCAGTTACCGATTAATTTTGCTGCATAGAGGAGTATGGCGAACACTGCGATTATGAATAAAACGCCTATTGAGAGCAGTTGTCGTCTACTTTCAGACATTACTTTGCCAGCTTACGATATGGTTGCGCCGCATTCTGGGCAGAATTTGGAGCCCGCTGGAATCGAGTGACCGCATTTCGGACAATTAATTGTGGCAGCCGCTGGAGGCGTAAGTGAAGCTCCGCATTCAGGACAGAACTTCGATGTAGCTGGAATATGCGCGCCGCATTTAGGACATATAACAAGGGCAGCTGTGGGTGCTTGTGCCTGCACTTGACCTGCTGAATTCATTATTTGAGGTATGAGCACCATTCCTGTGCCTAAGGCGCCTGCTCCGCCTCCACCGCCACCGCCTCCACCTCCTAGAGATGCCGCTGCGCTCTTCACGGTTTCCATGCGCAAGACTGTGTCTGCGGGGGTGCTTCCAGTTTTAAGCCAGAATAACCGTTCACGGTACTCCGGTGTGGTGTCGATGCCTTCGAAACGTAAGTCGGTTAGCTCGATGCCTAAGCGTTTGAAGTAATCTGAGACCGAGTTCTTAACAATCACGGATGTCTCTTGGAGCCTTGTGAAGACGGTAACTAAGTCGTAGTGAGAAAGTTCTGCGATTATCTTTTCGTTTAGGAAGCCCCGAAGGAAGTTGTTAACATCTTCGGTTGTGTAAGCGTTTTGTCCACCGACGACTTGGGTCACAAACAGCGTTGCATCTTCGATTTTGAAGAGGAATTGCCCAAACACTTTAAGTGGAGCCAGCTCAGTGGTCTGTGCACTTGTGCCCCATTTGCCATTGAAAACTTTAGTGGCGATGTAGATGACCATCGCTTTAAACGGCTTGTTGGCACCGAACCCTGCTATACGGGTTAGCAGATTTGTAAGCAAAGGCAGATTCAGCGTTGTCAGTGTGTGCCTGCCAGCACCGAAAACGTCATAGGCTTTGCCGTCTCTGAAGAACACTGCCTCTTCATACTCATGGACGACGAGTTGGGCGCCCCATGTGATATCTTCGTTCGGGTACTTGTAAATTATATCGTCTGGACCCGCATTTACCCATTCTATTACTTGTGGCATTTTAACTCACTCCCAAGATTACTTCATTACGTTGATCAAACGTACTTTCTAAACTTTCAAGTTTGTCAGTTACATTCTGAACCCTAGTATTTAGGTTCGCAGTTGCACCACTGGCTAAATCTGCCTTAAAAGCATCAATTTCAGTACCCAACGCGTTTATTTCATCTATAAGCTTACTATCGAAATCCATCATATGATCAAGATTTTCCTCTCTGACTTTGACAGCATCAAAGAAACCACTGTACCCATAAGGTGCATGATTAACTTTCTCAACAACACGGTCCATCTTAGCTAATAGGCGATCCATGTCTGTTAAGACGTCGAAGTAGCGGCGGTCAGCTAACTTCTGCTCAATCGCCCTCAGATCTGTCTTTTCAGCAGACAGTTTCAGGTACAGGTGATTCCTGATTAGCCTATCGCTTTCGCGGCGTATTTCCTTCTCTTTGTAACCGCGGAAACCTGGAACAAAAGAAGCTATCTTCTCAGGAAGGTTCATTTGACCTTGAACGTTTGATAACGTATCGTTTTTATCGCTCATTTTACATATCCGCCTTTTTTATTATTCGTTGATTATGAAAGGTCGCTTTTAAAGTTTGTTAGAACATATCAAGATTAGAATCTGATAGGGGGAATATCACCCTGTAACGCTATTCCAACGGTTCCTTCGAGTATCAACTGGTAAACTTTGCCTTTGTATTCATATTTGATGACCGTCTCGATGACGGTGGTGAAGCCGCAGTATCTGCAGGTTGCAATTATTTCTCCTGGTTTAAACTCAACTGGAGCGCCGCAGTGGCTGCACTTGATTTCCTGAGCCACATTGGTCAGTTTACGCTCCCAAATGTTCACGTTTCAGAATCTCTCTTGCAACTATTACGCCTGAGGCTGAAGCCTGAATTAAACCGCGTGTCACGCCTGCACCGTCGCCGATGGTGAACATGTTTTGGATTTTTGTTTCCAATGCATTGTTTAGTTGTAAGTGTGAAGAGTAAAACTTGACTTCTATGCCATAGAGCAGGGTGTCTCTTGAGTGGATTCCTGGCGCTATCACGTCCAAGGCTTGAAGCATCTCACGTATGTCTGCTAAGTAACGGTAGGGCAAAACGAAGCTTAAATCGCCTGGCGTAGCATTCTTCAATGTTGGTACAACCACGCTTCTTGCTAGCCGTTCGGGTGTTGAGCGTCGCCCAACGACTAAGTCGCCTAGGCGCTGAACCATTACTCCGCCGCTTAAAAGGTTTGAAAGGCGCGCAACGTATTTGCCGTAAGCAATAGGTTCTTTGAAAGGCTCCGTGAAAGATGTGCTTACTAGAATGGCGAAGTTTGTGTTGTCGGTTTTTCTTTCAGCGTAGCTTCCGCCGTTGACGGTTAAGACGCCGTCATATGATTCCGTGGTGACTTCGCCGTAAGGTGACACACAGAAAGTGCGGACTTGATCGTCGAAAAGTCTTGAGTAATAAATCAGTTTTGGCTCATAAAGCGCTTTAGTTAGGTTCTCCATGACAGAAGCCAAAACTTCAACGCGTACGCCGATATCAACCGGGTTGTTTATGGTTTTTAATCCTCGAACCTGAGCCTCTGTTTGAAGCCATTCTGCCCCGCTTCTGCCAGGAGCAATTATGACGTATTTGCCCATGATTTTTTCGCCGTCTACTGTTTCCACCCCTTGGATGAGGTGGTTTTCAGCGATTAAGCCTTTCACATCCGTTTTTGGTCGGAAAGTGATTTTGCCGTTGAGTTCTTTACGCATTCGCTGTAGCGTTTCTCGGCATTTTTCTGTGCCCATGTGGCGAACTTCTTGTCTGATAAGCTTCAAACCCGCAAGCGACGCTTGACGTTCGATTTCATCAACTTTTTCGCTATCTCCGCCGTAAACTTGCTCGCTTGCCCCGAATTTTAAGTAGATGCTGTCTACGTATTTCACCAGCGCCTGAAGCTCTTTGGTTGAAACGTACTGGTTTAGCCAACCGCCAACTTCTGTTGACAAAGTTAGTTTTCCGTCACTGTAAGCGCCTGCTCCACCCCAGCCTGAAAGAACTGAGCATGGTTCACAATGGACACATTCGAACCCTCGGCTGGATGGGCATTTGCGTTTGTCTATGTCTGGTCCTCTGTCGAGTATCAGGACGTTTAAGTTTGTTTTCTCTGTTAGTTCTAGCGCTGAGAAGATGCCTGCTGGTCCTGCACCCACGATTATTACGTCATATTTCATAGGCACTGCCCCGTTGGAACCCAGAACTACATGTAATATGTGGCATATATCTGTTGGTGATTTAATTATGGAACAGATTGCCGATGCTTTTTGGGATTGCACAGGTATTTTCAGGATATGATATATTAAAGAACATTTATAATGACAAAAATTCCAATAGTGCAGGAAGAAAAACATGTCCAGTAAGACACAACCCGAAAATATAGATGAATTAATCTCCGATTTCTCACGCTTCTACATACTCACCATACTGTACGAGGGACCCTCATACGGCTACAGCATAATCAGCAGATTCAGAAAAAGAGTCAAAAAAGAAGTTAGCCCAAGCCTAGTTTACCCGTTCCTGCAGCAGCTAGAAGAAAAAGGCTTAGTTAAACACACAATAAAACCGGTGGGCGAGAAAGAAAGAAAAATCTTCGAGCTAACACAGGCAGGCAGAGAATTATGCACCGATCTCTTCAAGCGCTTCGCCGAGCTAGTAGCAGTCGCTATTGAACCAAGCCTCTACGTTTGCGCCAACTGCGGATGCAAAGTCTATGAAGGCGGCTACCGAGAAATCATAGATGGCAAAGAGACAGCATTCTGCTGCATACATTGCGCTTACTCACATAAGGAAGCAAAGAAACTGGCAAAACAACTAAATGATACTGAGAAGCAAACGTGAACGATGCTAATTTTTTAAGAAAATAATTGAAAAAAGTTTGAAGACGACTAGTCTTTTATTGCTTCTATAAGACTAAAGTGGCAAAATCTCCCGCGCAATCCTCTTTTTTCTTTTACGTATCTTAATGTCTTAATCTAATGCATTAATTTAATGCTTTAATCTAATAGTTAAATATAATGCGTTAAGTTAACGATTCAGGTCAATATTAAAAGTTTTAGATTAAAAACAAAGATTAACAGTAAACCTTATATGCAATGCCTTTAACAAATAATAAACTGAGCCAAATCAGATGATGACCGTTGACTGAAAACAATCCAGAAGATAGGATACTTGAAGCTTTAAAGCTACATCCTGACGAAATGTCAACAAAGCAAGTTGCAAAATTAGCGAAAATGTCACCAAGCGTAGCTTCAAAATATTTAGGCCTTCTCGAAAAAGATGGAAAAGTTACTTCTCGAGAACAGAAACCTTACAAATTCTGGAAACTAAAAGGAAATAGCTAATAGGGGGCAAAATTAAAATAATGATGTCTGAAATGCAAACCACTGAGCAACAAAATAGGAAGAACAGGTTAAAAGAGCTAATTGAAAAGAAGGCTTATCTAAGAAGAGACCCTCTAAAAGGTGAAGAGCCTTTTGAATTGGCATCTGGGGGAAAGAGTTACTATTTATTTGATTGCAAACGCGTTACTCAAGACCCTGAAGGAATTTCTCTTATAGCTTCAATAGTCTATGAAATGGTTAAAGACAAAGATATTGATACTATTGGTGGAATTGAAACGGGAGCAATTCCGATTTGCACAGCCGTTGCTCAATTAAGCTTTATGAAAGGCAATCCAATCCCTGCATTTTGGGTCCGTCATTCACCAAAAACACATGGAACGAAAAATAAGATTGAAGGAGAACTTAAGTCCGGTTCACGTGTGGTTGTTGTGGATGACGTAACGACTAAAGGCAATTCAATAGAAGAAGCCATTCAAGAAGTTCGAAAAGCTGGTTGTAAGATAGTTGGACTTTTAACGCTAGTTGATAGAGAAGAAGGTGCAAAGGAAAAACTTCAAGCTGAAGGCTTTAAGTTTGAAGCTATCTTTAAGAACTCTGACTTTAAGAAACAAGCCTAATTTCGATTGGAAAACACTCTCTTTCTTTTCCGGAGAATAATTTGCCAACTAGTTCTATTTTTCCATTGAATAACTCAGCCATCAAGTGGTTTTCGAATGTTTTCTCCCCTAATTTTATAATTTCTAAGGTATCGCTTGGATCTCTCTCGGAAACAACCAGTCCAATTTGGTCTTTTCCGCCTATTGATTTCAACTCATTAGTAAACCAATTTATGGCATCAATATCTCCATTGCTTAGGCTGGGCTCATCAAAATGATAATGAACTAACCCGATTATTTTTTTGGCAATTTCTTGATTATTTTTAAGGTAAACCAACATTTCTGGCAATCTTTGCTTTTGAAAAATAAGCTCTTCATCGGTTAAGAGTATTATCTTATACTTTTTGCTTAAGTGCAGTACTTGTTCAAGGCAATCGTCCCATTCCCGGTCAATGAAAGATGCGATGCAACTTCCCAAATATTCAACTTGAGGATATACAATGGGATCAACAGGTACACATTGAATAATTGATTGTTTTTCTTCTACCAAATAGCAGAGAGGTTCTACTATCACATAACGTTGATAATGCTCACTATAACCGATATTTCGAAATAGTTGAGCCCAAAATGGTTTGAAGATGTCTCTCTTTAGGGAAATGTTCATTCTTATCAAATCTTTAACTTGGGGCAATGCATTTTTCATTTGTCTTTTGGATAAGTTAGCTCAGACTTCTTTGGTATGCTTGTTTTATTAACCCTGCTGCATAAGGTATTTCATCAACCGAGTGTACCTTGAAACGTGTGTCACCTGTTCCCCAATGACCTACAGTGCTACAATCTTGTGCGGTACGGGCGGTATCTTGTAGTTCTGGGAAAGGAATATCGAGATAAATTTCGACTGCTGAAGCCTGTATTACAAGCTCCGTGAAATTTCTCTTCATTTCATAAGCGATGTATTTTCCCAATACTTTCTCTTTGATCTCTGGGTTTAAGTTTAGGATCGCATGTTGGAGCTTCTCAAAGATTTCTTTAATCTCTTGATTTCTATTTTTGAGATGGTCGTCAACAGTGTAGACTTTGATTTCTTTTTCCACTGCTTGTGCGATTTTATTTATGGGAATGCTTGTTCCTTGCGCGAACATAGGTTTGATTTGTTCAAACTCGATTATTGCGTCCTCATAAGAAACATACTTCCACAATTCGAATGGTGAGTTTTGCGATAGAGCGCCTATTTGATATGCGTTAAATGATTTTGCTATGAAGATTATTCGGGACTGCGTCCAGTCAATATTCATTTGTTTGCCAAGTTTTCTTTCTAAGGCGAGTTGGAAGTCGCCTTTGTGGTTTAATAGCAGATTAAGGTATGAATACCCTTGGTCAATTATGCTATAGTCTTCTGATTCTTTGTATTCTATTATGACAAGGGCTTTGCTTTCTTTGTCAAAGGCAACGGTGTCAATCCTAAAAGGGTGAACTACAAACTCAGTATCAATAAAGGTAAGCCCAAATATTTCCTCAAGGTTTTTTTCAACAAGACTTTGAAGCTCTTTTTCATTTTTGAGTTTAGAGAAGTTGATTGTCTTGACAATACCATTATTTGTTAATTTGAACAAGACCACTTTCTCACCAAGATTATGATTTATGTTATCATTCTGTATTCTTTTAAGCCTTTAATCAGATTTACAATTTAAATTATTTAATCTTTTATTGCTTCAATAAAACTCATAACGTTCCAAAGTTTTACCCGCGTGTAGGGTGGCATGTTTGGGTCTTGCAGTATTTCATCCAGAAGCGACACGGCGTTTGAAGCTCTCACTGCTGGCGTGTATTCAGAGCTTTGCAGGGAATTCATAGCGTCTTTTGCGGAACGCCTGATGTTTCTTGGCGTTGTGCTGTCCTCAGAGACCTCTCCAAGCACTGCTAACGCTTGCTTAATTTTAGCTTCGTATTCTTCAGCTTTTTTCTTTCTAACCATAAATGGCACTGCCTACTGCACGTCACGCAGTAACTGCTTATATAAGCATTGATACGTATTTACTTTGGGGTTCTAAATTGCAAGAAAAAAAAGAAACCACGCTTATTAAACGCATGGCTGACTTGCTAAGGCAAGGCGACACCTTAACAGACCTGTCATGCCCAGTCTGCGGTTCCCCACTCTTCAGACTAAAGGATGGCACGTTGTGGTGCGCAAAAGATGAAAAAAAAGTAATAATCGTTAAAGAAGGCGAAAAACCGCCAAAGCAAACCGCAGCCAGCACAGCCTACGATAAACTCGAAGCAACACTCTTAGCGAAAATACAAGAATTACAAGGCAAAATCGAAAAAACCGAAGACTTAGAAGAACTGCAAAAACTCACCGGTGCATTGTCTGAATTACTAAACAGTCTGGAAAAGATTAAGAATATGAAGAAAGCCTGAGCAGGACTATCTTGACACTGGGTTTTTACGAAAATTTCCCCTTAAACATCCACATGGTTGAGAGCTTTAATTCAACTCTCCCAAGCAAACAACTTCAACAAAGACTAATCCAAGTTCTCTATGAAATAAACAGAAAGAAATTCAGTTTTGAAGAAGCCGCAAACCCAACTATACCTGAATGTAAATTAATTTTCGAGTTCGGTTTGGCGGACGCTGAAGGCTTCAACTACATTGATGAGGAAGAAGTAAAAAAAGTGCAAAACCTGCTGGAAAAAGAGAATTTGCGTACAATGGATTTCTTCTGCGCCATACGTTACTACAGGGGAGAAAAAAAGAGCCCGCTAAAATTTGATTATTACCTTCTCCGAACGGTATACAACAAAGACAGCTTGGAAATCCAAGTTTTCCACCAAAAAGGACCAAGATACATATCGCCAGAAGATTTAACACTGTTCATCTTTAACAAAACAAATGAAGCCGCAAACAGGAAAATTTTAAAAAAAACTCTTACATAATGTAAAGAACTAATGAGGGAGATATTAATTCTATATCCGAAAGTCATATTTCTAACCATGTAATTCCGTAAAGGCGAGTCAACAGAAAAAAGGCAGACTCACAAAAGAACCAAGAAAACAGGAGCAAAATTAGTTGATTCCAATAGAAGTTTCTGCTCTCAGGAAATGCTATGGAGATTTGAAAGCCGTAGATGACATCTCATTCACAGTAAACCAAAGTGAAGTCTTCGGTCTTTTAGGTCCAAACGGCGCAGGCAAAACCACCACCATAGAAATTTTAGAAGGATTGAGAGAAAAAGACGGCGGCGACATAAAAGTTCTTGGTCTTGACCCATGGAAAAACGGTTATGAGCTTCACAGGAAAATCGGCGTTATACCTCAAGAGTTCACTTTTTTGGAGAAAATAACCCCAAGAGAAGCTATAATATACTATGCCGACCTCTTCGACGTTAAAGTTAATCCTGATGAAATTTTAAAAGAGGTTTTGCTAGAGGATTCCGCTAAAACCAATTTTGATAGTCTCTCTGGCGGGCAGAAACAGAAAACTGGACTTGCTCTCGCGCTTGTGGGCACTCCTGAAATGCTCTTTCTTGACGAGCCCACCACTGGATTGGATCCGAACGCTCGAAGAGCAATCTGGGATGTCATACGTGGATTGAAAGCTAAAGGTAAAACAATCATTTTAACGACTCATTACTTGGATGAGGCACAACAATTAGCGGACCGAGTAGCCATCATGGACCACGGGCACATCGTTGCCATGGGAACCTCAGATGAAATCATTGCTCAGCATGGTTCAGGAGAAAGGCTTGAAATTCACGGAACCGAAGAATTAGCTCATTATATTAAAGCAAACACTGAACTGCAAGTAGAGTACGATAAGCTTAGAAGCGTGATTAGTATACCGCTCAAGCAGAAAATTGATGCACTGGCAGCTTTAGCTGCTGCTGATCAATCAAAAATGGATTATGGAGAAATTCAGACACGCCGCGACAGCTTAGACGATGTATTCGTTAAGCTTGTCAGTGGAAGAGTAGATGAGCATGGCGAAATCATCATTGAGAACAATAAGGGCAACAACACGCCTAATAATCAATAGGAGCGCTAAAAAATGGGTACCGGAAAAAGAATCTTCGCAGATTTCAAAGTATTTAGTCGCGGCTATCTAAGAAATAAGTTTGGATTATTCTTTGGATTAATATTCCCAGTAATTTTAATTTTAATTTTCGGAGCAATTTTCTCGAGTACCGGCACCAGCGCTGTCAATGTTTATGTTCAGAACCAAGACGTTGGCCCGTTTGCGTCACCGCAAATGAATTTAGCCCAACAGTTTTTAACCTCGCTTAACAGCACTGGCGTACTCAAAATCACATTAGTACCTGATTCGGAGAACTTTACAAAGTACCTATCGGCTCAATCAGCATCTGATGGTATTATTATTCCTGAAAACTTCTCAGCTAACTATTTAGCAGGCCATCCAGTAAAAGTGATTGTCTATGGAAATCCAACATCAAGCACCAGCAGCATCGTAAGCGGAGCAGTTAATGGAGTTATAAACTATTTCAATCTGAACTATTACAAACAAAACGCTATACCCATCATCAGTGTAACCCAGACTACGGTGAACACACAGCAAACCAAATACATTGACTTTCTAGTTCCTGGCTTGATTGGTTTTGCCATACTTGTAAGCCCAATGTTCTCTATGGTTAACATTTCCTCAGAGTACAAGAAGACAAAAATCTTCAAGCAGCTGTCACTTACGCCGCTCACAAAAATGGAGTGGCTAACCTCTAAAGTGATATGGTACATTACCTTGGGAGTCTTCAGCTTCTTACTCATGGTTGCAGTAGGAATCTTTCTGTTTGGCGCGCACATAACGTTAACTGTCTGGCTTATACCCTTCCTAATTCTGGGTCCAACGATGTTCTGTTCGTTAGGCATGTTGGTCGGAACCATAACAAAAAACCCTGAAACAGCAGGTGTAATAGGCAACGTAGTGACTTTTCCAATGATGTTCCTTTCTGGCACATTCTTCCCCATAAGCATCATGCCACAATACCTGCAGACTATCGCTCACGTGCTACCATTATTCTACATAATTCAGGGCTTAAACAACGTCATGGTCTACGCAAACTACAGTGGAGCAATACTTGACCTTGCAGTTACTGCCGTGATAACAGCTGTATTCTTCATAGCAGCCGTTAGACTGTTCAAGTGGAGAGAAGACTAAACCAAACTTTCCATTTTTTCAAATGCCATTACATGTTTTAAGTAAACTCAAGACTTTTGAGTACAGTGCATCTGCTACTGCATCCTGTGGTTTGTCACCATCTATCCTGATAAGCTCACCTTTCTCAACGAACTCAAGATAGACTTCTCGAACTTTTCGCTGTATTTCTAAAGTTTCCATCACAGACTTCTTTCTTTGCAAACGCTCCAGCACCCGTTCTGGAGATACATCGATAAAGATGCTGAAGTCTGGTTGCAATGCACGAGCATTAATAGTTTTAATCCACGCCAAACTAAGACCAGCGCTGCCTTGGTAAGCTAAAGACGAGTAAACGTAGCGGTCGCAAATCACTATCTTTCCTTCGGCTAAAGCAGGGGCCACCTCATTTTGCGTATGCTCAATACGGTCTGCCGCGAACAGTAGCGCTTCAGCTTCTGTTGGAAGACGTACTCCTTCATAGAGACAGCAATCTCGAATGAAAGTGCCTATTTTGCCTTGGCTGGGTTCTGCAGTGTAAACTGCACTGTATTTTTTAGAGAGACCTTCCGTTAATAGTTGTGCCTGTGTGGTTTTTCCGCTTCCGTCTAAGCCTTCGATGCAGATGAAAACGCCTCTCTTGCCCATCTTTTTTCAACTCGGCTGGTTAGCGTTAGACATTATAGGGAGATACATAAATATAACTTACAAACTGTGAGGCTTGCTTGTGCCTAAGGCTTACTGGGGAGAAATAAAGGATCCCGTACATGGGTACGTGTACATTACCGAAGCAGAAAAAAACATCATTGATTCGTATCCGATGCAGCGACTCAGGCGACTGCGGCAACTGGCAGGTTCAGAATACGTTTACCCAGGCGCCAACCATACACGTTTCGAACACTGCGTCGGCGTAATGTACTTGGCAGGCCAAGTTTTGGAAAACCCTAACATTTCATGCGTTGTAAGCGATGAAGAAGTTGATGTTTGCAGAATTTCAGCGTTGCTCCATGACGCTGGACATGGACCTTTCTCGCATGTTTTTGAGCAGTTACTGATAAAAGATTTGGATAAAACGCATGAAGACATAACCTCATGGATTATCGAGAAGAGCGAGGTAGGCGATAAACTATCAAAGATGGGTTATAAGCCTAAAGAGGTAGCTGGACTCGCCGTTGGGAAACTGCATAAGCCTGGCAAAGCGTTTCTTGACCAGATAATAAGCAGCGCCGTGGACGTTGACAAACAGGACTTCATCGTCCGAGACACCTACCACACGGGTGCCGAGTACGGTTTCATCGATGTTTTCCGCTTGATCCATGCGCTTGATGTTTTGGGCGAAAATCTAGCCGTGGAACTAGGTGCATTATCCGCGTTGGAAGCGTTCATGATTGCCAGGATTGAATCGTTTAAGAGCATTTATTTTCACCGTGTTGGCAGAGCAGCGCAGATTATGCTGGCGACCGCCATGGAGAAAGCAAACAGTGAATTGGGGTTGACGGCGTTTAAGACGCCTGAAGACTATTTGGCGCTGGATGACTATACGGTTTGGACTGCATTGAAGAAGTGTGAGGCGTCCAAAGGGATAATTGGCAATCTTGAGAGACGCAGAATGCTAAAATGCGCTTATGAGCGGACTTTCTACGAGAAGGATACAATGATATCGAACATTTTTGGTCGAGAATCTTATCGACGCCAAATGCAAAGTGAAATTGCTAAGGAAGCAGGTGTTAGCATTGAATCCGTGATAATTGATGTGCCCACGGTGCCATCCGTGCCTTATCATCACGCTGTGCTAATGGAGTCTATGGAAATTCCTGTTTTCACAAGAAATCAAGCGGGTGACAAAACGCCTCAGCGGCTAAGTGAGATTTCAAAGATTTTTGAAACACTCAAAGGCTTCATGAATATACTGCGAGTATACACTGATGCAGAGGAACGTGAGAAAGTAGAGAGGGCAACAGCGAAAATCTTGGGAAAAATTCCGTCTGCAGCAAAAATCTCTTTTTAACGCTTTCTTAAATACTAGTCACGCTTAAGAAGAAAAGTAGAAGAACACAATAGCTGGGGAATGGTACGATGCAGAATAACCCTGAAGACAAAAAAGTCATAAACGTAAGAATTAAAAGGAAAACTGAACCAAAAACAGAGCCCGCCATCCTTTTCAGCCAAAAAGAGATCCGAAAATTCGTCACTGAATTCGTTTCTTCATGGATTAGAGGAGACATCATAATCCGCTTCCCAACCGCGGCGGAACTAGCGAAGAAGACGCCGTTTAGCATTGCGTTTCCAACCGACCCCTCCGTTAACGCAGAATTAAAAATTAAAGAACACTACGTGGACCAGTTATCCATTATCGCTGGAACAAAACCCGCATCCGTCGACGAGCAAGAAAAAGCAATTTCAGAAGTTTTCAAAATGCTGCTGATGTTCCGCTCAGCAAACAGAATCGAAGGCAAAATCATCTCAAACGACCTAGAAAAAAGAATAGAGGAACTCGAGAAAACAACCAAGAACCAGGGCAAGCTTGTTGAGCAAATAACCGGATTCTTATTTAAACCAAAAAAACAAAACAATAAAGCGCAAGCTAGCTAAAAGCCCGATTCTTGAAGGGTAAGGTTTATTCGAAGGAAAAAGCATTCTGCTTGATGCTTTTAAGCAAAGGCTCCGGTAGTATAGTCCGGTCAAGTATACTGGCCTTTCGAGTCGGCGACCCGGGTCCAAATCCCGGCCGGAGCACCAATTATTCTTCTGCAAAGAAAATGTTCAAAGAAAACTTTTGCTGGTACGACGCAGCGAACTTGCGCGCGAGCTATTCAAATTTACTATACTGACCATTCGAGTTTCCCTGTGCTTTTTCAACGGGTTTAATCTCTTTCTTCCGGCAATTCATGTTCCGTTAGCATGTGCCTGTCTAGTTGGCTTTTGGTTTTGAAGGATTTTCCACATATTTCGCACACCAGTTCACCTGGCTCTATTCCGCTTAAAGGTTCTTCATGCAAAGGTGGCGCTTTAGGCGGGATGGATCGTTTTTTGATTTGTTTTCGTTTTGATGGTTCAGTCATAAAATGGCACTTCATGATAAATTGGTGAAGGTTTCACTTATAGTTTAGCTTAAAATGGAAAAAGTGCTTTTAGTTTGTTTTTGTTGTTTTTTTCCAAGTATAAGCGTCATAGACTTTATCCATCGGTCGTGTACTTCTTTGTTTGGGAAGCCAAGGACCAGTTTTTCCATCGTTCCCATAAACAGTGCGGTGAAGAGTTCAGCTATGGTTTGAGCGTCAACATCATTTCTCATCAGACCTTGTTTCATTTTCTCTTCTACAAATGCTTGAACCGTTTCGACGTCTCTTCGGTAATCATCCATGATGATTTTTTTAATTAGGGGATCACGTGAGGCCAAAGCGACTTGTTCGAAATGTCTGTGCAAGTTGCCCTTGTATCTTTCAGTCACCATGCTGTAAACTTCTTCAAACGCTTGCGCTAAATCAGGTTTTTCAGACGCTGTTTTGATAATGGTTCTGAGGGTTTGGTGGGTTCGCAGATAAGTTTCTTTCAAGATGTCTTCTTTACTTTTAAAATATGAGTAGAGGGCGCCTTTGCTTACGCCGACCTCTTTGGCGATGTCGTCCATTGTTGAATCATGATACCCTTTTTTTGCAAAAACTATGCGAGCGGCTTCGACAATTTTGGATTTGGCTTCTTCTTTGTATTCGGGAACTACTTTAGGCATGGTAACCATCATTAAATATAACCAGTTGACTTTAAAACATTACTATTAACGACGATAAGTATATTAATTGACTAGCAGTCACTATTCTTAAAAAAGAAGCAGGCTGACATGAACTCAAGCAGCACACCCAGCTCAAAGCCAAACGTCTCTAAAAGCGGCTTAAGTTACCCGACTAAAGCTCTACTAACCGTAACCGCTGTTTCACTGCTAGTCAACTATGTGGAAACAATGGTCATCCCAGGAATCCCAATCATCCAAAAAGATTTATCAACAACAGCAACCGTTGCATCATGGATTACATCTGCCTTTCTAATTGTCGGAGCCGCAGTTTCGCCGCTGTTCGGAAAACTCGGCGACATCTATGGCAAGAAAAAAATCTTTCTCATAGTCTTACTTTTCTACATTGCAGGAGTAGGATTAGCCGGTTTTTCTCAAAACATAGACATGCTAATCGCCTCAAGAGCTATTCAAGGCGTGGGCTTTGCCATAATTCCATTAGGCTTAGCTATAATCACTGACATTTTCCCCAAAGAAAGAGTAGCGACTGCTCAAGGCATAATCAGCGGAACCTTCGCCATAGGTGCGGCAGCAGGCTTGGTCGTAGGCGCTTATGTTGTCCAAGATCTCAGTTGGCATTGGGCTTTTCACACGGCCTTCATACTTAGCATAGTCCTATTCTTCCTTGTCGCAGTAATGCTCAAAAAAGATGCCCCTGGCGAAAAGAGCAAGGTTGACTTCACAGGTGCAACGATACTGATGGTTGGAGTAATTCTCGTGCTGGTATACCTAACGGAGGCACCAACCTTAGGCTGGCTATCCTATGAAAACATTGCATTCCTTATACCAGGCTTAATCTTAACCGTTTACTTCTTCTTTATCTTTGAAAACAAACGCACCAGCCCGCTTATTCATGTAAGCTTGCTAAAAATCAGGAACGTACTCGTCGCAAACTTGGTTGGCATAATGTCTAGCCTTTCCATGTTTCTATTGTTCTTTGCCGTCATCTATTACGCTCAGTACCCTGCGCCGTACGGACTGGGACTTGACATCATCACTACGGGATTGACACTTGCACCTGCAACACTCGTAATGCTTGTAGTAGGACCAATTATAGGCAGACTTGTAACCAGAATAGGACCAAAACCCATACTTGTTCTAGGCGCATCCGTCGGCATCATTGGTATGCTACTATTCACTTTCTATAGAGGAACTACAACAGAACTGACCATAGACGCTGCCGTTGCACTCGTCGGACTTGTGGCCCTGATTATACCAATAGTAAACATGATTTCCATATCAGTGCCCAGAGAAAACACAGCAGTAGGCTTAGGAATGAATACCATGCTGCGAAACCTCGGAGGCGCAATTGGTCCAGTCCTTGCCACCACCATAATGTCAACGTACTATGACACCGTAAAATTACCTGTACCGCCATACGTTATGACGTTTGGAAATAAAACAGCCTTTAACACAATCTTCGCCATAGGCATTGCTTTAATGATAGTAATAATTGCCCTAAGCCTAACAATCAAAAACTACACTTTCGCCAAAAACAGCGCCGAAACAAAAACGCAGAAAATATAGAGACACAAAATTGAATGACACAAACACAGCCTTTCCATTTTTATTTTCCGACTTAAAAGACAGTTTCTGAGGCGCGATTGAGCTTACGCCGTTCCTATTGAACGTTGGCTAAATGAAGAAAAGCGATGTTCTATTTGATTTAAGCGCTAATGAATCTCAACGCTAAATGGGGCCCTCATTTTTAGCTAGTGAATTATTTAACAAAAGGATAGGGAGAGGGAGTTCTATTTAGATAGTGAAATCAGACCTAAAAAGAGGACAGAAGTAGGTCAAAAAAACTTATACGCTCCCAATAAAAGCAGGCTTTTAAAGTCGAGAAATAAAAAAAGAAAGATGAGTTTTATTGGGGTAATTGTTTTCCGCAGTGAGGACAAAAAGCAGTGTTTGGCGCTACAGGTGCGCCACAGTTCGGGCAGTATCGTGTTGCTTGCGTTGGCTGTGCCACTGGTGCTTGCGTTGGCTGTGCTACTGGTGGGGTAGTAGGTGGAGTATAACTAGATTGTGGTGAAGCGTATGGTTGCTGTGGTTGAAGTCTCATGGAGAAGAAGCCTATTGTGGCAAATATCCAAGCGATGAATATCAGTATTAAGCCGACAAGAATTATTGTTAATATGGCGCCCCACCAAAGTAAGGTGCCAGCGGTCGCAAACGAGTTGTCTCCTGATTTCTGTGCAAGCGAATCGAAAGTTTTTCTTAGATGAGAAGCCGCAAATATGTAGAATACGAAAGCAATAATCAAACCAGCTATAGCAAGTATAAACCCAAATCCTAAGGTAAATGCACCAACTACGAATCCTACAATGGCCAAGCCTGCCGCTATCAGAGCAATTATGTAGTATATGACACCCGTTAGTGCGTTTTGGTAGATTTCGTTGTCTTGATAGTAACTTGCAAGTCCCTTAACACCTATAACCAGCATGATTATTCCGATGATGCCTAATACCGCGCCTGCGTAAGGAACTACGCTCAGAATAAGTAGTATTGAGCCGACGCCCGCTAATGTCTTACTAGATTCTGCATTACCACTCATCAACTTTCCCTCATAAATCGAATTTGTAATGTCTTTGGATAAAAGCTTTTTCAATCAGATTAGCGTCAATTTGACTAAGGCGAACAATAAAATAAACTGATTTCAATATAAAATACAGAAGTGACGAAAGTGAACATCATTCAGTCGTATAATGAATTAATATCAAAAGCCAAAGATGCCACAGTGTTTGGAACAGCTGAAGGCATAATTCACTGGGACATGGAAACCATGATGCCGCCCGGTGCAGTAGAGCAAAGAAGCCTGCAACTGGCATTATTAACTCGTATTCATCACCAGATGAGCACTGACCCACAAATAGGAAAACTGTTAGCTACCATACAAAAAAAACCCGAGTATGAGACGTTAGGGCAAGCCAAGAAACGCAACATTTTCTTAATCGACAAAATCTACCGAGAACAAACTAGCTTGCCAGAAAAATTGGTCGCTGAACTTGCTAAACAAGAGGCAATAACAGTGAACGTTTGGAAAAAAGCTAAAGCCCAAAAAAAATTCAGCCTCTTTAAGCCTGATTTGCAAAAGCTTTTGAACTTAAGCAAAGAAGCGGCAGAAATCCTCATGAAAGTTAAGGAAACCAAAACGCCGTATGAAGCGTTGATTGATAATTTTGAGCCTAAAATGACTGCGGATAAGATTACGGTAACATTTAATCAGCTTCAGCAGGGCTTAAAACAGCTAATAAGCAAGACCCAAGCCAGCTCAAACAAGCCAGATACAACAATACTTCATCAGCCAGTTCCAGCAGAGAACCAGCGCAAAATTGCGCAACTCTTAACAAAGACGTTAGGTTACGACACTGCCTCTCCTGCGGCACATGGTAGAATTGATGAGACAGAACACCCGTTTACCACAGGTTACTACGATGATGTACGCATAACTACCCATTATTACCCAAACAATTATGCTAGCTCAATCTTCTCCGTACTTCACGAGAGTGGACATGCGCTCTATGAGCAGAACCTCAACCCAAGATGGAAATATCAACCAATAGGCTCCACATGCTCCTATGGCGTACATGAGTCGCAATCACGCTTTTATGAAAACGTAATCGGCCGCTCGAAAGAGTTTTGGACAAGTTTTATGCCTAAACTTAAAAAAGCAGCGCCCAGCCTTGCAAACGTTGAATTAGACAAGTTTTTCAGAGCCATCAACAAGGTTGAGCTTTCAAAAATCCGCGTTGAAGCCGACGAGGTAACATACAACTTGCATGTGATTATTCGCTTTGAAATTGAAAGAGATCTTTTCGCCGATAAAATCGCAGTCAACGAGCTCCCTGAGGTTTGGAACCAGAAATATGCTGATTATTTAGGCGTAAAAGTTGAAGATGACTCTGAAGGAGTAATGCAGGACACGCATTGGGCAAGCGGCTTATACGGTTATTTCCCAAGCTATGCACTCGGCAACATTTACAGTGGACAAATAACCGCTACAATCACCAAAGATCTGCCAGATTGGCGCAATCAACTTGCATTGGGAAAACTAAGCCACGTTAACGATTGGCTAAAGAGAAACATTCACAGCCAAGGAGAACTCTATGACCCAGAAGAACTGATCAAGAAAGCGACTGGCAGGAACCTGAATTCTGAACCGTACCTGCAATACTTAAATGAAAAATACAGGAGCATTTACGGATTTTAAGCAGACGGCTTAGTCAATTCCTTGTGTATGTATATAATAAGATAAGCTATGATTGCTCCGATGAACAGGTAAATGCCAGTGTAACCGACAATTGCATTATAAATGTTGGCGCCGTATAGGAACAGCAAAAAACCAAGTATGAATATTCCCAAGCATGCCCAGTCAGTCCACGACATCCGATAGCCTCATAGGATGCATTCAATAAAACTTCAAGGTATATAGATTTACCGCTGGACGCTTCCTTAGGAGCAAGCTGTTTCAGCCGCCCCAAGGAAAAAAACATTAAACGACAATCTACCGCTAAAACCACCTTAGCCACCCTTAATACTGTTCCAAGCTTCCGACACTTTTATATATAAGATAGGATACAGAGAGAGCACTGAGGCTAAAAAATGTCGGGAACAGATGTTAAAAAGCCAGAAACTCGAGAAGAATTTGTTAAAATGCTGAACGAAGCGGCGAAAAAAGAAGGAAGCTCAAAAAATAAAACGTCGAAACCGACAGTTGTCGGAACAGCGAAGGAAATGGACATTCATAGAGATACACTTTACTCGTGGTTAAAAGAGTTTAATGTCGATTTTAAAGAGATTGTTGACCACATGCCGACAACGGTTGCCGAGGGCGCTGACGAAAATTCAGGAAGCATTTACTTAATCGGTGAATCTCTGGTTGGAGAAGGAAACGAAGTTGCACACATCGACCTGATGATAGGCGACAAGGATGGCCCAGTTGGCCAAGCATTCGCTAATGGCATGACAAATTTATCAGCCGGCCATACGCCACTGCTAGCTGTCATAAGACCGAACTTGCCACCGAAACCCCACACGCTAATAGTACCTAAAGTAACAGTTAAGAACATGGAGGACACAGGGAAAATTTTTGGTCCCGCGCAAGCGGCGGTTGCAAAAGCCATCGCGG